>Ga0307517_10002569_pt1 | contig 28911 bp, 11 predicted proteins | sample 23_EM_MG_FD_194515 | JGI IMG/M metagenome (GOLD analysis project Ga0307517, IMG submission 194515) | Populus trichocarpa ectomycorrhiza microbial communities from riparian zone in the Pacific Northwest, United States - 23_EM | ecosystem: Host-associated > Plants > Roots > Unclassified | place... | reverse complement strand
TTATTAAAATAAAAAAAAAAACATTAATTGAAAAAAAAATTAATAAAAAATTGAAAAACAATGTATTATTTCAATGAATAGTGCTTTATGAGGAAAGGTACAATAAAACCCTCTTCTCCTTTAGTTTTTGATTGGTTAATATTAAATGATGAAATTTTTTTAAAAATACATTATTTTTATGAATAGTGTTTTGTGATGAGAGGTACACTAAAAATCCCTTCTCCTTTAGCTTTTTGTTGGTTAATGTTTATCCTAATTGATGATTGTTTGTTAATTTGCACCAACAAAATCATGTAAGAAAGAGGTCTACAAATGAAAAGAAATCAAGATGTGGTGCTTGAAATTGGATTTTTTAAAATAAAAATTAGTATATTAAACTAAAAGTTCTAGCAAAGTAACACATTTTTAAAAAGATTAGGTGAAATAACATACCTTTACCTTGTCGCGCTTTTAAAATGCAACATTTACTAAATATCGCTATTCCTAAACATGACAAGATAGTTGTCATGCTTTAGAATATGGACATTCAAACATGTTGCATTTTTTAAGTGCGACAACTGCTAGTTGCCCAACCTATTAGATACAATTGTAGAACCAGTCGACCATTGAATTTTTTTCTTTCAAATATGTTTTACGAGTAAAAATATACATATTTGTCCAATTTATGTGTGATTCTAAGCAGTCAAGTGTGGCTCTGACATAACTATACAGGGATCTACCCCGAAAAGATAATGTGGATGGCCTAACATGTGCATTTATGAACCAATGAGATAAATTTAGGCTCAGAAAAAGGTTTGGTCACACCAAACCTAAATGATAACTCAAAATGACCATAACTTTTGATTCGATTATTAGATTGCGCTCAAATTTTTACTTGAGTTTTCGGAGACTGTTTTCCTTAATATAGCCATGAAATCGCTACTCTAACTGCTGGATATTTAGATTTCAAAAATCTTATTCCAGGGCTCTAATTTTTACAGTTTTGTGATTATCCTCACGACCGGTTAACCGATTAGTCCTAAATTTAAATAGGTATTAGCATTAATTAAAATTTTATTATTTACAAACCGGTTAACTAGTTAGCCTTGAATTTAAATAGATATTAATATTAATTAAAATTTTATCATGGTTTTCAACTAAGATATTCAAAAGAATGCTATTTTAACATTTTTTTTTAAAATTTCTGTATCATTTCACTATTTATTACATGCTAATTGCCAAATTTATTCCACAGATAATTCCAACATGTCATGATCAAAAAGGTTCCTGTCCTCTCCTCCAAATTTAATATATTATGGACCCAGCCCACGTGTATAAGCTCGCTGCACGTAACAGGCCATTTCCCTCAAATACGAACTAATAATAACGTGCGATAATGTGGTATATATTATTATTTTTAAAATACTTTTTTGTTAAATATATAAATATTTATTTTTATTTTTTTATATTAATACATTAACATTATTAAAAAAGTATTAATTTAATTTATTTACTTACAAAATATATTTTTAAAATGCACTAAATACAACTTAAAATGCAATAACAAATAACTATTTAATCAATACTCTCATTGCTTCTTGTGTTGTGTGCCATAGTTTAAGGAGTGAATGTGACAGTAATAATAATTATTTTTTAAAGTATTTTTTATTTTAAAATATATTAAATAATATTTTTATTTTATTTTTTTAAAATTTATTTTTAAGGCCGGTACATTAAAATAATAAAAAAACACAAAAAAATATATTTATTTTTGGATTATTTTTATGTGCAGAAATTAAAAATAAAATTTTAAAACTAAATAAAATATTATTTCAATATATTTTCAAATAAAAAATATTTTTTTAAAAATATCTATCATATTTCCTTTAACTCCAACAATAAATTCCCATACAGGGCATTATAATTAATTGTTTGAGTTAATTATAATGCCCTGAATTAATTATAATTAACTAAGAAAGAAGGAGAAAAAGAAGGAGGAGGAGGATTGTATTCTGAAAAAGGACAATTACAATCATGGAAAGACTAATTAATAATGAACTAATAAGAAAAGGACACATCATTCAATAAATAACCGTCACTTAGATTTTAAATCTTCCTAAAATCACTAAAAATGGTTTTTAAACGGTCCACTTCATTAATTTCTGTAGCCATTTAAACACATTCGAGATTCCTGAAAAGCACAGGATAAATAAAAGGAAAGCTCAAACTAAAAGAATTAAGATTGAAATAGTTAGAATATATAAGGACTAAAATATAGCTCCCGTCATGTTTCTATAACCAAGGCGTCCGCTCTCCGTCACTTCCAACACTTTATTCTTCTCTTCCCCTTCAATCTTCTCTGATGCTCTCACAGTAAACTAACCAAGGATAAATCGGTCTTTCGATTATCCTGTTCTAAAATAATCGATCATCATCATAATAATAATACATATTTATTAGTGTTGGATCCGAGAAATAGAGAAGAAGATTTTTTTTAAAATCAATTTCCTTATCCATGCAAATTCTCTGATAGATTTTTTGTGAAGAGATTATTAGGGTGTGTGTGGTTGTTTTTAGAATCAAAGAGAAAAATGGGGTTCTTTAGTACAATACTAGGTTTCTGTGGATTCGGTGTTGGGATTTCCACGGGTCTTACCATCGGGTACTACCTCTTCATCTACTTCCAACCCTCCGATGTTAAGGTAATACATAATTTTACCATCCCTTAACCTTTTTTCATTTATTGAGGTTTTTTAAATTAAGATGCTTAATTTAAGTTTTTTTCTTCTTAGATATGTTTTTGCTAATGTTTAGTTTTATTGTTGGATTTTTATTTTTTATTTTTTTAGGATCCTGAGGTACGGCCATTGGTAGAGCATGACTCGGAAACTTTGCAACGAATGCTTCCAGAAATACCGCTATGGGTGAAAAATCCGGACCATGATCGCGTAAGTGATTAGCATTCCTGGCTTAAATTAACTGCAATTTGTGTTTTAATGATGTTGCTTATGTTGTTTTTGTGTTTGTAGATTGATTGGCTAAACAGGTTTATTCAATTAATGTGGCCTTACCTTGATAAGGTTTGGTTTGATTTCTATGGCTGATTCTTGTTTTCTTGCTAGTTGTTTCTTGATTGTATTTAATTGTTTGGTTCTGTTTTTGACTTTTTTGTGCAGGCCATTTGTAAGACCGCGGAGAATATAGCAAAACCAATAATTGCCGAGCAGATCCCAAAATACAAAATTGATGCGGTTGAGTTTGAAACTCTTACACTAGGCACCCTACCGCCAACCTTTCATGGTGAGCAGGGAGGGAGCTATTTGTTTGGTTTGTTAAGAGAAATTTTGAAGATGCATCCGTGTGTTTTCGCACTTTACATTATAATAAAAGTTATGTTATGACGCTGTTTGTGATGAATCTTTAAAATCATGTGAAGGGAAAATAAAATGTGTTTTGAAAAATGACTTTACATTAGGGAGAGGGGTTCCTCTCTTTGAGGTGTAGGCATTTTGACAGTAATGTCCAATCCTGTATAATAGTTATCTAAGGTTGTATGGACTCTGTGTTTTTTCCTATTGAACTTTTATATTATGATCTTGTTAACTATTTTTCTCACCAGGAATGAAAGTTTATGTCACTGATGAGAAGGAGTTGATTATGGAACCATGCATAAAATGGGCTGGAAATCCTAATGTCACTGTTGCTGTTAAAGCATTTGGGTTGAAAGCAACTGCTCAGGTAATTGGATTCTCCTGTTTTAGAAGGAAATTGTTTTGTAGCTGACTTAGATTTAAGAAATTCTGTTTTATCGTTCTTTCAATAATGGCAGGTGGTTGATTTGCAAGTGTTTGCTTCACCACGCATAACTTTGAAGCCTTTGGTCCCTAGCTTTCCTTGTTTTGCCAACATCTACGTGTCGCTCATGGAGAAGGTTGGTGTTTATTTTTCCCTCCTTGTTCAAACTCATGGATAATTGGATATTTAAACTGTCCTTGTTAGATGGTGGCTTATAATTTTTATTGATACTTAACTTGCTCTTTTTAAGTTTCCCCAATAACATAGGACCTCTGTTACTTACTAGGTCCCGATTTATCCTTGTTTATTAGAATCCAAAAGCTTCGGGCTGGCTCAAATTACTCAGCACCTTAGTTTTGTAGAATACTCAACTCTGTGAATTCTCACACTTGAACTCCCATTCCACACCAATTATTTGGGCTTTACAGTCCTTTTAAGGTGCCTTTACATTTCTGCCTGATTAGGGGCACTAACTCATTAATGCAAATACAGTTTTGAGGGATGATTTGTGATAATCTTGAGGCTCATCAAAATTCCTGTACTGATACTGGTGTTGGCATATAGTTTACTGAAATTTGAGGGATGATTTTTATATGAAACTTCTTACTTGATCCATTGTGATCCATATTCACCACTTTGAGAGTACATACAAGCCTGGTTCTTATATTATTATTTTCTTGTTTTTAATTATTCTGCAGCCACATGTTGACTTTGGGCTCAAGCTCTTGGGGGCTGATTTAATGTCGATACCTGGCCTCTATAGGGTCGTCCAGGTGCAGTATTTGACATTCTATTTTTACATCTCCTTTTCGCAGTGAACTGGTTGAGAATGGTATAAAGCATTGCTAATTTAGAGAATCATTTTAGGACTGAGTCGGCCACTGGTTTTTTGGGTTTTGCATGTGTCTATTTGCTTCAAGTAGAGAATCCTAGATTACCAGCACCCACGTTGAACCTGCTTGAGTATTGTGTATTTCGTTCATCTCTTGCCTTGCGGGAATGCATTGATCTAGTTCAACATTTGTCCTCACCTCAACTATGATGGTCTTTTGTGGCTGCTTCATTGCTGTTTTATTTTTTGCATCTATTTAATGTAAACTTGTTCTGCTTGTTAGACGGAAAATGGAAACTCTTCCACAAGCTGGCTTTTGTGAAAATCATTGTAGCAAAAAGCAAAGTCAAAATATCTGAAAGCTTTGGTCGCTGAAATGTTAAAATCAATTAGTTGTCAGTGTTTCGTATCATCTGTTCAAATTTTTATGGTTCATGATGTTAGTAGTGATAAAATGGTGTTTTGCTGCAGGAGATTATTAAAGATCAGGTTGCCAATATGTATCTATGGCCTAAAACCCTGGAAGTCCCCATCTTAGATCCTGCAAAGTGAGTTTTTGCAATAATTTGAAAACTTTTGTAAGCTATGATGACATAAAATTTGTCAAGAGTCATGATAAATTTTTATGCTAGACTGCCTTCATATTTGACCTATCACATTAAATGAAAAATGCAGAGCCATGAAGAGGCCTGTAGGAATTCTCAGTGTAAAGGTTCTGAGAGCAATGAAGCTGAAGAAGAAAGATCTGATGGGAGCAGCAGACCCCTATGTGAAAGTCAAGCTGACCGAAGATAAGCTTCCAGCCAAAAAGACCACTGTGAAGCACAAGAACTTGAACCCTGAATGGAATGAGGAATTCCATGTAGTTGTTAAAGATCCAGAATCTCAGGCTCTAGAATTACGTGTTTATGATTGGGAGCAGGTATGGGATTTTCATTCACCTATAAGATGTTGCACTTTCTGTATTCTATTCTGCATCTCAAACAGTTTATTCTCTTTGCTTAGGTTGGCAAACATGACAAGATGGGTATGAATGTAGTGCCGCTGAAAGAACTTACCCCAGAGGAACCAAAAATTATGACTCTTGAGCTCCTGAAAAACATGGACTTGAATGATCCTCAAAATGAAAAGTCACGTGGGCAACTTATGGTTGAATTGACATATAAACCATTCAAAGAGGACGATGTAAACCTAAGTTTTAAAGAGCAGGTGGAACAGAAGGCTCCTGAAGGAACCCCTGCTGGTGGAGGTCTACTTCTTGTTATTGTTCACGAAGCTCAGGATGTTGAAGGAAAGCACCACACTAATCCATATGTACGACTTCTTTTTAGAGGGGAGGAGAAAAGGACTAAGGTATCTCTTTTTGTGGGTGTAGATTTATATGTATAAATAAATTGTCGTGGCCTTTTTTGTTTTCATTTTTATTTCCACATGATATATCTCAAGAGAACTTCTGAAATTACAGGATAACCATGTTGAAATTAATTGTCTAGAACTTTGCTGTGAGTTTTATATTTTAAGTGGAGATGGTTGGTCACATGAAACAAATAGTTATCTTGCCTCTAAATGGAAACCATTGTTTCCTTTGAGCAATGTTCATGGCTTCATGCAAGTTATTATAGAACCAAATTCTTACAGGTCATGGTTAATAGCTTTATCTTTTATTCTTACAGCACGTGAAGAAGAATAGAGATCCAAGATGGGAGGATGAATTCCAATATACGCTGGACAAGCCTCCTAGTAATGAGAAGCTACACGTGGAAGTCATCAGCACGTCGTCTGGGATTGGCCTGCTGCATCCAAAGGTACACAATACACTTTCTCTTTTAACTTTGTATAACAATAATGAATTATAGAAGTGGATGCTACCGAAGTGATCATTGTCATTTTGTCGGCAAAGATGGTTTTCTCGTGTAGCACCATTTCTACAAAAAAGTACCTGTAGAAGTAAGGGTGTTTTATAAGGCTCGATGTCATGACCTGGATTCCGGGCCAAAGATCGGCGATGTAGGAGCGATACCACAAAGGTATCCCAGCTACGCTATGCCTCAGAACATACATTTCATAAAACAAATATATAAAACTTCAAAATTTCTCATCATCATATAAAAATAAAACAAAAGTTCATAATACTTATTACATAAAATAAAATAAAATCAAATCTTTGAAATAAAAATCTAAACTTGAATAAAAACAACGTTATAGTGGAGCTTCTAAGGTGTCGAATAAAAAAGAATAAGAAGAAAAGTGTCGCAGAAGCAAGCAAGGCATACCAACAAATAAAGTAGCAGGAACTCTCAATCAAAGGTGAACATAAGCTAAGAACATGAAAATAATATTAGAATGGAGGTTAGTTCAACAAACTCAGTGAAGGAATAACATTTAATATATATTATAAATATTTGTAAGTTATAGGCCATAAATTGTGATATAATAGAAGTATAAGAACTGAAACACACACACACACACATATATAATAAGCATAATAGTAATATGGTAGTGATATACATGTTAGATATTAGATCATGCCATAGGCTTAGATAATAAACAAAATCCTAAAGTTTTGATAAAAGACGAGGTTTGCGGCCTCAGTAATTGTGAGTGGATCAGTCGCCATAGGCTGATGTCTCTCTAACCAGTTAGTTATATAGACTACTATGTGCATATAGACGAACTACTCTCTGTTAGTATGGAGTTTCTGACAAGTATCTTGATATTCAAACGTAACATATATTCGCATTTATATGTATATTAAAGCAAACAAATAATATACTAAATATAATTAAATCAACATAATGCGAATACAATTTCGTGAAACTGATTAGCACTCGGAAAATAAATCAATATATAGATATTCAAGAATGTCATTTATATGAATCATACAATCATTACACAAATTATTTATATTACATGTATGTTAAAATTATCCCATTCACCTGGAAAATGGAGGCAAAAGACAAACAGACGTAGAATTGGAAACTATTGAGGATCACTAGGAGAAAACACCAGTAGAACCTATAACAAATACAAAAAATACTCAAAAACAACTCGAAGAAGATAACATAAAAGATTACAATTCTTATATTAGAGACCAAACATAATTATAAAACTGAAACAAATCCACCCTATCAATCCTGAATATTTTCCAAACCGATCAAACCTAAAAGAACCGATCAACCCCCACTGCTCCGTCAACCACTCGACCAAAATTGACCAATCAGTTGACCGAAAGTATCAGGCCAACCGGTCGACCGGTTGATCGGGACTTTAGAATCCCGATCTGTTAGTCTTTCAAAACTGCCGATCCTTAAAATTCAACTAGTTCCTCAAAAACCCATAATTCCAGTCTTCATATTAGTTTGTTTTTAACCAAACTAACATCCTAAAACATCTTAAATCATTCAATTATCAAATCAACATATTAAACATCATAAATTCCCGAAACACTTCTTTAATCCACAAACTATCAAAATCACCCTAGAACATTATTCTTGTGAATTGATTTAGATTGTCTTTAACCCATGTGTTATCATCCATATAATGATTATTCACACATTCAAAAGCTACTGAAGATATGATGTTTAATCACAGTTCTAAAACAACAAAAAAGGAAGTCACGATACTTGTTTTTTCAAATCCTTTCTAAAACCCAAAAACTGAAGTTTTGATAGAGCTGAATTCCTTAGTATATTTGTGAGAAAAGTTACGGCATTAAAGGAAAAAGAGAAGAAGTCGGCAAAATTCTCTTTAAATACACAGGTTGGGTTCTTGAATTTGGGTTATACTTGAGTTTGGATCTGATGGGTCAAATCTCGGGTCTTACACTCATACCTGGGGAATATAAATCTAGTGAGTACTTCTAACTTGTCTGGCTTGATGATTGCAACTTAATGCTTTGTGGAAGGTAACGGGTCTTCATGCATTCCCATTTTCTAGAAAGAGTAAAATATAAAGTAGACCCTCTAGTTTTTCAAAATGAAAAACAGTCTCTTTAATTTCAAAAATAATTAATTAATCAATTTACCAGTGTTGATCATGCTTAATTTAATATATCTTTGTACCAAATAATATCTTCTTTCTCATCAATCTTTCGATATCCTCTATTCATTTTTTCTCTCTCTAAACAGGAAAAAAAGTGAAAGAGAGCATGAAATGGGTGAAAAGGATAAAGTTACAAATAGATGAAAAACGCAGGGACTAATTAATTATTTTTGAAACTAGAGGGTCTATTTAAATCATTTGAAAAAATAAAGGGACTAATTTATAATTTACTCTTATAGAAAACACTCTTGAAAAACAAAGAAAGTTATGGGCTGTATTTTGGGTCACAGATTTGTCTTGCATACGTAGTTGTTTCTGAAGGCCGTGTCCTCCAAAGTTTTTCCTGAGCCACTTCCTCTATTACACGACTGAATAAAATCTAAAACTTCCTAGCTAAGAAGATGATCCATCCATAGATGAATTTGAGTTCAAAAACGAATAACGGAATGCAATTGTTGTGGTTACAAGTCAGTGATGGCTTTTAGATAAATTTTTAGCATACAAAGGAGGCTTTACTGAAATGAATAATTTCATGTTGTTTCTTTGTTCTTTAATCAGGAATCACTTGGTTATGTGGATATCAATCTCACAGATGTTGTTAATAACAGAAGAACCAACGGAAAGTATCACCTTATAGACTCGAAGAATGGACAGATTCAAATAGAGTTGCAGTGGAGACCAGCTTCATAAGCCTGTTGATTGTACTCTCTCTCTTTCCCTGTCAAGCCTTGAGATTCAGACTCTGCGTTAAATTTAGGATAGTGTGTGACAGGAGGAATGTGTTGTTTCAACAAAATTCTCTACCTTGCTTCCCTAATTTAAAAAAAAAGGTTTGTACGTGATTTCATTGCCAGTCATTGGCAGATTGGTGGTGTATTTGAAAGCCCTGAAATGTGTTTCAAGAAGAAAATGAGAAGTGGAAAAATGATTTCAGGGTAGAAACATAAATAAGAGAACGAGTGTGTTTTATTTAAAAATGTATTAAAATGATTTTTTTTTCTTGATTTTTTTAATTTTTATAAGAAGTATGTTAAAACTTTTAGATTAATAATAAAAATATTAATTTGATGTAATTTCATATCAAATATATTTTTAAAATGTATCAAGCACCTAGCCTGAAAATAGGGAATAAGGAGAGAAGATACTTAAAATGAATCTAATGATTGAAAATGAATGATGGCATTTTAAGTGTTTATTTAGGAGTGATAAAGGTTGTGTTTTAAAGTATTATTTTATTTAGAAATATATTAAAAAAATACAAATTTTTTATATTTTTTGAAATTAGAATATCAAATTTTTAAAGTATATATATTTTTAGAATAATGATAAAGCTTGACATCAAAGGAGAGCGACGGGGGACACAATCATAACACATATCGTAGCTTACAGAGGTAATTTTTTTATGATCATGTGATTAGTACAAAACCAGCTAAAAAATAAAGCTCTCTTTTTATTACCCCTTTAATCAAACTAATACATAATGTAATTACAAAGAAAATCTTATATCATATGTTATAATTGAAAATGAAATTAATCATAAATGATAACTCATTGATAACTTGAAAAATACATTGCATACAAAGTAAGGGGAGCTTCAATTATTTTAAACAGATAACTTGACTTTTTGATTATTATTAAAAATCTATCGTATAAAAACCGATTATTCTTGCTTACATTGACAATTCGAGAAAATTTAATGACCAATATGTAATCTTGAATCAAATCCAGATATTAAAAGGAAATTCAGAAAAAAAGAAAAAACAAGATAAAAGAAAAAAAAAGTACCCTTGGAGATTATGTTAGGATGTAATGATCATAATTATTATTATCATGCTGGTCATTTACATTTTAATAATTAATAATTAAATCTAATCATTTATAAATCAAATATAAGCAAGTACGAAGGCCAATCAGCAACGTGGTCATTTATAAAATTTTAATAAATACCAAGTAAGATTAATTAGATCCAGTACAATTAAGATCACCCGTTATAATCAGAAACCCAGTCCATTTCTAGGCTCCAAGTCAATGGGCTTAGACCCAATAAATTATCACCGGCCAGGCCGGATTCGAAAATTCGAGAGTAGTTGAGAAAAACCTCCCATCGAAAGAAATGGTCTTCACTTGCCAAGTCAAGCAAAAGCACCGACACGCTAACTACCTGCCACGTAGCAATTTCAACAAGATCCCCGCTAATCCCTCTACACCGAATCAAAACTCGCCAGTTTATCCGAAATTCAAAGCTCCTATTTCATTTCAGTGGCCATTCCAGTCATCCTCAATATCCCCTTCTTATTCTTCTTCTTCAAGTCAGTTAGAGTGTGAGAGAGAGAGAGTTTCAATGGCGCTACCGGTTGTTGACACAGAGTACCTGAAAGAGATCGAAAAAGCACGTCGCGATCTCCGTGCTGTCATCGCTTACAAAAACTGCGCTCCTATCATGCTCCGCTTAGCGTAACCAACTAACTAGCTTTCTCATTGCTTACTCTCTCTCTCTGTTTGAATCTTTCTGTTTTGATTTTTTTTTCGGTGAAGGTGGCATGATGCAGGAACTTATGACAAGAACACGAAAACAGGAGGTGCTAATGGTTCGATAAGGAACGAAGAGGAGTGCTCTCATGGTTCTAATAATGGCTTGAAAATCGCTATCGATTCTTGCGGTTAGTTTCTTACTTGCTTTCCACTTAAATTTCACTTATATTTTTGTTGATTTTGATTTTGATTTTTTGAGTTTTTTCAGAGGAAGTGAAGGTGAAACATCCGAAGATTACTTATGCAGATTTGTATCAGGTGATCTGTTTCACTCCAGTAGTGTTTGATTAAGTAATACTGCAGATAATTAAATAAATGTTTAATTAATACTGTTTATTATTCTCCATCTATATGTCTATTTAATTTGTTGTTTCAGTATTGGTAGCTAATAATTATACTGATAATCAAAGCCTAAACTGATTTTCTTGTCAAAAAGTAACAGTATGTAGAGATATAATTGAAAAACTTGAGTAAATGAAGTAGCGATTATCCGCGTGGGTGTGTGGCGGAGGTGGAACATTCCTTGGTAAATCTAACCTTATGATTTGTGGATGGAGATAGAAATTCTAAGGACATTACCGCCACTGACAGGACTGAATCACAAGTGGAAGTTCTAAAAATATGTCTTGTCTGACCTGTCTAGTCAATCTTCACAAGAAATGTGAGTGAATGGCGATGAAATGATGATTCCTAGTCATGCAAGTATAGCATAAGGTGGTTCCTGTTCTATTTTCTTCCATGTTGGTATTGAATGCTCACAAATATAGATACCTGACGTATTTTTCTAATTCATGATTAGGTTTCTAAATTTTTCGGGGAAGAATTTGGAGAGATATTCTTTTAGTATGTTACCGTAGCAATTCAGTTGGAATTTGTTGAAGCATGCTGGGAGTTGGGCAACATTAGATGCACTATCATGGTTGCTGTTCTGTTCCTTGGCATGATACACAAAATATTTGCAAAATTATGAACAGACCAGCAAGCCATAACTCCATGATTGCTGCATCAGTTAGTACATTAAGCTTAACATGCGAGTAATTGATATATAATGAGTGGTGGATTTTAATGTAAAATGTTTGAATATCCAAGTACAATTGCTGGGTTTTAAAATATAAGGAGCAACTGACTCATATTCAACTACTTGCATGTTCAGCTAGCAGGCGTTGTTGCAGTCGAGGTCACTGGAGGTCCAACCATTGATTTTGTTCCTGGTAGAAGGGTATGTGATTGAAGCATTTCTTGAAGATGCAGGTGATTATCAATTTATAACATTGCTGACTATATGTTCATTTTCTTAGGATTCAAATACTTGTCCCAAGGAAGGGCGACTTCCAAATGCCAAACTAGGTATTTTCAGTAGAAACTTCTTTAGTTTAATTCAGGGGTTGGAAGTTCTTAAATTGTGGTGTGCTTTCTTTTAATGTATGAACTGAGCTAAACCTGGTCTAAAGGGAAAGGTGGAATTATGTGTTTTGGGATTTGTGTCTTTGTGATGCTGTAAATAAACTTATTTATTGTGTGTTTACAGCATCAATGAATCTAATAGTTGAGGGTATTGTGTTGTATGGGACTGACGTGCAGTAGATTGGAATTATGTGTTTTGGGATTTGTGTCTTTGTGATGCTGTAAATAAACTCATTTATTGTGTGTTTACAGCATCGATGAATCTAATAGTTGAGGGTATTGTGTTGTATGGGACTGACGTGCAGTAGATTGGATTCTCTAGATATAATTTTTCATTGAATTTATCTGTCTTCTAGTAGTCTTCTCAGTAGATTGAATTGCCATTTCAACAATTTAGTTTTCCAGTTTCTGAGAATTCATTTTCCACGCGGACCCAAAAGCTCTTTCCATAACACGTGGTGTTGTATTGAACATCAGGTGAAGTTTTAGTCAGGATTGTAAATTGTTATGGTGTTCAGCTAAGAAGCAGAACTGTGACATAAAATGCAGAGCAAGTTTTTCTTGATTTAATGCATTTGTTTACTCTAATAAGCTTTGTGCATGAAATTGACACATGCTAGATTTTAGGCAAGATTATTTGCAGGTGAATCACGTATAATTGCATGTTTGTTAGAAACAGAACTTTTTGTATGCTAATTCTTCCGCCTTTTCTGTACTAGTTTTTTTTGACTAATTCATTGCATTACATTAGAGTTCTGTCTCATAAAATCACTCCTAAATCCATAGATTTCTACATTTAATAGGTGGTTTAATGTGGAGGAGAGTCAGGTTCTCGTATCTCAATTCAAGTGATGATCTTTACTTTTGTTGGTTCTGCTCATAGAGCAGCCATGCTGATCTGTTCTTTCATCTCACAACATGCATATATTTGTGCTGATTTCTGTGTAATAATGATTTGTCGAAGTTGTAATTTGCAGCTGTTCTATGACTGTAAAGAATAGTTGTTTGATCTTCACATGGCTGTTTATTTAGACTATCAGCTTAGGGGAAGTTACTCACAGATGAATATTTATCCAGGGCTTATAAGTTTCATGGAGACCATCTCACATTTTTAGACAGTTCCATATTAATGATCTTTGTTTGTTGTTCTTTGGAATCTGTTACCATGAAGTTTTATAAAAGTACCTGTTGGTTGGCCATACGCTGTTGAGCATTCATATGTTTAAATAGAGCACTTTGAAAGAACTTGTATTTTCATTATTCATTTCTGAAATATGGCAGGTTCACCACATTTGAGGGACATCTTTTATCGGATGGGCCTGTCTGATAAAGATATCGTGGCACTTTCTGGAGGTCATACCCTGGTAATTCTCTAGAACTGTTTCTGACTTTCAATGTAAATCATATAAGCCGCAGATGCACAAATTTGTAATTCTTTTGCTGGCTATGATTCTATTTAGGGAAGAGCACATCCAGAGAGATCAGGTTTTGATGGCCCCTGGACTCAGGAACCTCTAAAGTTTGATAACTCATATTTTGTGTAAGTTTTAATGCAAGCTCAGCATACTACCATGTTTCGTTGTGTAGAAATTATGAAATTAATCAATCTTTTACGCACTGTTGATACTAGGGAACTATTGAAAGGGCAGACAGAGGGGTTGTTGAAACTTCCAACAGACACTGCTTTATTGGATGACCCTGACTTTCGTCCTTATGTTGAGCTGTATGCTAAGGTAATGTGGGCTTTCGTTTCGACCAAATGACTTGTTTCATGAATGGGTCATCATAACTTTTCCTATCCCCTTGCAACCTGAGTTGATTTTTCCATGCAGGTTGGGTCTGGAAACTATTGGCTTGACCATCTTGAAACCTGATTTTATGCATTTTCATTGCCTTTTGATGGTTCCTTTTCAAATGATCCCAAGTATTTTTTTTTGAACAACAATAATTAAATAGTCCGGGGTTAGCTTGGACCATAATCTAATCTTAACCTAAATTGGGCCTTATGTGGCCTTTTTCGAGCTTCTGTTAAGGGTTCTTATGGCCTACCTTACGACTGGGAATCGCAAGGGTAAATACATGCCTTGATTTGCACCTCGATCTAGAATCATTAATAAAGAATACCCACCGTTCAGATTGGTGTCGCAGTTAGATTCTTAGTGTGGGATGACTTGTGATGTGGTTTATTTCTGTTGCTTCACCTTGGCGATCTAATATGATATCTGATATCTCTTTTCTTCAATTTTTGTTGCTTCTCAGGATGAAGAAGCATTCTTTAGAGACTACGCTGCCTCGCATAAGAAGCTATCAGAACTGGGGTTCACTCCAAGGTCCTCTGTAGTCAAGGTAAAGGACAGCACTGTACTAGCACAAAGTGCAGTTGGAGTAGCAGTTGCGGCAGCTGTTGTGATCCTTGGCTATTTTTATGAAGTTCGCAAAAAAATGAATTAGACATTGCCTGACCTTCTATGTATTGTTATTTTCTCTTAATAAATCTGTGGCAATTTACTTAATTTTTACAGCCCACGAGCTGAATTCTCAGTATTTGTACCCAATAATAGCAAAAAACTCCCACTTTACTCAATACAACCAAATCCCATTTCATTGCAAAGTCAATATCAAAATGCATGTATGACAAATGATTTTCTTAAGAGTAATATCTTTGATCAATTCGCTGACTGATTTGTGCTGGAAAGTAACATCTTATTAACAGGATGATGTCTCCTACATTAAAGACTTTGGTAAGAAGGATTAGGTGCGTGCCCATACTTCTTTTGATACTTTCTTTCTTATCTTTAATAGTGAATCTAACTTTTTCAATGCAGTTGGTTTAAATGTTCATTTCAAACGATAAGCAGTAGATTGGAAGAGCTGGGTGTGTGGCTATAGTAAAACTGCATATGTCATGTGTCATTGTTCATACTTTATATCAAGATAGATATTTTAATGCTTTCATGAATTGCGGGAGTCTATCTACTATCTCCATTTCCACTTTCCACATTACATCAAGTAAACGACAAATAAAAAAAATCTTTCAATCTGAACTTTAATCATGATTGGAAAACCTTATTTCTTGTTTCCCTCATAATTTCTCTTCTTCATTGGGCTGCTTAAGGGGTCTAATGACCTGAGACGAAACTTGGTTATCTAAACAGTATTTTCATTGTTACGGAGCACAGGTTATGGATACACAAATGGAAGTGGGCTCATTTCCTACCTTCCCAGTTCCCATCTTGGATTCAAATTTATCCGTAGGTCATGGGATAAAAAGTTTTTCATGAATGCACCAGTTCTGGCCTGGATGGCTTGCCTAGCATCGGATCAGAAAGATTACCTTTTCTTTTAATAATTAAACAGTTGCATTTTTTACAGCTAAACACACCCTTTTACGGTGAATAGCTTGCTACTTGTATGCGCAGAAAACAGGGTTGGGTTTTGCTTCCATGACATTGAACAGAGATCTCTTCTTGTGAGAGGAATCAGGGTAGAAAGAGGAATCAGGGAGGATCCTAATTACTGTTGCAAATAGATCTCTCCTTGTGTACTCTATTGCGGTGATTTATCCTACGACCCCTGTATTTGCTATTCTACTATAAGACTCCTTTCCCATTTTGTGGTGCTAACAGATCCTGGTTTACACGGAACAGGATTACCCTAAATAAAAGTGGGATTTGGTTAGGATGGTTGTAGAAGATCTGATTGGTTCTTTTCTCTATCAATAATGTAACCAAATAATAAAAGGGCATTAATTTGGTTTGGAGAAAGCATAGTTTAAGGCTCCATCCTAATTGTGGGTCATGGAAAGCTGACCTTTGTGCCAAGGGTAAGGAGTCTCACACGGGAAGGGCTGCCAAAGACGTAGGTAAAGAGTTTTTAGGACTGTCCCACAAGTCTTGTTCAGTACCTAAGCACATGACATTCACGTGTTTGCTTTGCTGGATATCACCACTCATTCTGGATTCCCAACCCTATAAGCCCTCAATCGTACCTAATTATAAACTCGATTCATTTTCTCCCTTCTAATTTTTTGCTCTTTTTGGGCAGTCATTTGCTCGTGTGCAACTAACAGAGAAGATCAGTAGGGATAGACACATTTGTGCCAACCAACAGTGTACAATAACCTACCTGATAGTGGTGATGAGTTTCTATCTGATTGGAACAACAGAAACACGAATAATTTATGCATAAAAAAGAAATGCATCTAGTATTATATATGTTGGAAGAGCAAGTTTTTCTTTGGTTAAGAATACCCCTCTCTACCTTCCTCTATTTTTTGAGATCGTAATTAGTAATGTAGCAACAACTTGTCCCTGTTGGCTGATTAATTTCTGAAAGCTACATGGATAAGCTTAGGTGGGTTATGTGAAAAAGGGGCGGGGGGGCGTTTTTTGTGGGAATAAAATCATGAAAAGTTTCAACATCCAAGTGAGGCCAGGGCAGGACTACTCGTGAGGACGGTTAGAAAGGGTGAAAAAGTAGGTGAAATACACACAGATAATTTTTACACAAGTGGACATCCATCCATCCATCCATCCCTCCCTCCCTCTCTCACTCCCTTTGACAACTACTCCTGCCCATGATTCTTAACCCTTAAAAATATTCCACTTGGATTTCATGATGAGGGAGGGAGGGAGAGAGAGACTGTGTGGTGGTGGGTAACAAATAATATGCAAAATGGAGGGGAGATAATAGCAACAAAAAGGTGAATCAACCTTCCCAGTTCCCATCTCTAAGCCCACCCTTGTTGCCTAAACTTGCACCACAAGGTCAGGGAAAGAAAAAAGAAAAAGTGGAAGGTGAACCAAAGCGCACACACAACCACAACCACACTCATACTCTTATCTTTTTTCCTATTCTTCCCTTTTCTTTCATCATCTTCCCTTGAACCCAACCTCCAACTTTTCTAGAAACCCCCCCCTCCCCCCCTCTCTCTCTCATGCATGATAGTGTAGTGTACCAATAGAATAAAGAACCACAACTACCATATGCACACTTATAAACACAAGAATATCTCAAGAACTGCCAAGCCACTATAGCATTTCTTTTCAAAATACCCATCACAACCAACTTACTAACTCGGCAGAAGTATGATTTACATCCCCTGAAAACAATTAACCTAACTTGACCTTTTTAAACCTAAACTAGTCTCAAGACTTGCTTCTATAACAATGAGCTAAAATCAAATCAATATTTACTCATTTAAGCAGTGGATTTTTTAATGGATTTTGAGTTTTTAAAAAACTCCATCATTGAGCCTTGGAAACAGTCCGAACCAAAATTATCAAATTCGAACTTCATTTGTTCTCTCACGCATGAATCTGATGAGTATCATTTGAAAGAGAAAAAAATTATAATTTACAAAAAAACCCTAAAATATATATGTTATTTCTTGTGGAGAAAAATTGAACCCCATATTCCCCCTCTTTTGTAGCTTCAACAAAATATCTATAATTTTTAAAATAAAATATTTCTAATTTATTAGAATAAAATATTTTTGACATTAATTAAAAGAATACAAAATCAGCATTTAATTGAGCATAAAGATAATAAGTATCAACTTCTCTTCAATTATTTTTTTTAAAAAACAGATCCAAATAAAAACAAAAAATACTGATTCATTACTTACAAGTCACGATTATAATTTTTTTTTTACAAAAGAAAAAGAAGAAGAAGAATGATGTAACCAATATTTTAATTGCGAGATAAATTGGATAATCAAGAATCATGGAAGCAAGGTTATCGGTCATAGAAAAGGTACGAAACTGGACCTTGCTACAGATCCACTCCTTCACTGGTGTCAGTTCCAACAGCAATAAGGATATAAATCTAAGGGGTGTCCGTGAATTCTGGTACATGTGTTGTCTAGTGAGTTGGGGAAGATTTGAGAGGCAACTTATAAACTTAGATAATCAAGAGTTTTCCGGAGTTTAAGTGGGTGATTGGAAGGCTGATAAAAATTATATTTTAAAGTGTTTTTTTATTTGAAAATATATTAAAATAATATATATATTTTTTTAAATTTTATTTTTAATATAACATATCAAAACAATAACAAAAAAACTAATTTAAAAATAAAATTAAAAAAATAACGGAACCGCGGTTATGAAAAGCGGGGGGATACCGCACTTTGTCTTGCCTATAATTAAATATGAACTTACTTTACACCTAACTGAAGGTTACCTAGAGTTTAATGTTCCTTATTTGATGCGAGTATCATCAAGTAGTATCATCAAGAGAGATACCACCAGCCACTCTCTCAAACCTGTCTCACCAACTCACATCTAGAAGCAATTAGGGCCAGTTCCCTCTCTCCTTCTCTCTCTCTATCTCTCTCTCTCTCTCACACACACACACAAAGAGTCAAATGCCTATAAAATCACTTCTCAAGTAATCTCAAGGGCCGGCCTTAATGTTCTAGCAACAAGAAGAAGAAGGAAGGCCTCCATTTCTACCACAACAGTACCGCACGCCCGTCAAAAAAAGAAAAGACGCACCAAAAACATTGAGGTTACCATTCCTACTTGTAAATCCTACTGAAATGGGAAGGTCTCCTTGCTGTGAAAAAGCTCATACAAACAAAGGCGCATGGACTAAGGAAGAAGATGATCGCCTTATTGCTTACATTAGAACCCACGGTGAAGGTTGCTGGCGTTCACTTCCTAAAGCTGCTGGCCTTCTAAGATGCGGCAAGAGCTGCAGACTTCGTTGGATCAACTATTTAAGACCTGACCTTAAACGTGGCAATTTTACTGAAGAAGAAGATGAGCTCATTATCAAACTCCATAGTCTCCTCGGCAACAAGTAAGCCTAGCTGAGTAATAATTGAAAAAACTAACCCTTTATGCTAAGGTTGAATATTTTATGCTAATGGTGTCTGCTATTTTTGTTGTAGATGGTCACTTATAGCCGGAAGGTTACCAGGGAGAACAGATAATGAGATAAAGAATTATTGGAACACACATATAAGAAGGAAGCTCTTGAATAGAGGCATAGATCCTGCGACTCATAGGCCACTCAATGAACCAGCCCAAGAAGCTTCAACAACAATATCTTTCAGCACTACTACCTCAGTTAAAGAAGAGTCGTTGAGTTCTGTTAAAGAGGAAAGTAATAAGGAGAAGATAATTAGCGCAGCTGCTTTTATATGCAAAGAAGAGAAAACCCCAGTTCAAGAAAGGTGTCCAGACTTGAATCTTGAACTTAGAATTAGCCTTCCTTGCCAAAACCAGCCTGATCGTCACCAGGCATTCAAAACTGGAGGAAGTACAAGTCTTTGTTTTGCTTGCAGCTTGGGGCTACAAAACAGCAAGGACTGCAGTTGCAGTGTCATTGTGGGTACTATTGGAAGCAGCAGTAGTGCTGGCTCCAAAACTGGCTATGACTTCTTAGGGATGAAAAGTGGTGTGTTGGATTATAGAGGTTTGGAGATGAAATGATTAAAGATACTTGGAGCTAATTAATGTTGATGTTGTAGTTGAAAAAGAACGGAGAGAAATGATAAACGGGATTGCTATTAGATTGAAAATCTCTTAAATTAATCTCTAATCTTTTATTTTTCCTAATTAATCTCTAATTTGTATGAATACACTATTTGTACAGTTTAGTGATCATTAAAATTGGTGAATGTTTTCCACTCATCGAGATATTACTTGCTTTTGACATGTTCATGATTTCGTTTCTTTCCTCGGTTCTCCTTCTCTTTTTCCGGGAAAGTTGGGCTATGTCAGATGTTCAAAAGGTTCATGTTGTTAGTCGTTGCTATTATTCTGAAAGTTTATCATGCCCACTACTACTCTGATCCATTTTTTATGATTTTTTTTTATTTTCCGATTTAGATTCTTTTTTTGGGCTTGTCTTTATTGGAAAAGTTCGATTTTCTTTTGTAGAAAATGGATAAGCTGTGAGCGGAGGAGAAATGAGGAGGATGGGAGTGGTGGGCAACCCATCTTTTATATTGTAATAAAAGCACAGAAACCCTACTCTATAAAAAAGAAGTGTAGAGGAACCAACAACTGTCCGTAGTACCACCCAACTCTACCAACCTAATATTTGATTATCTAAGCCCCATGATCCAACCAGCTGCACTGCACAATTGAATACGGATCAAACCCTAACCCTAACCCTAACCCTAACAATGGTTTTTGTTTAATTCGGATCAGTACCATTATTTTAGATTGTTTTCGAAGCATTCTCGAATCAGTTCTTTACATTCGAATCAAGCACCATAAGGTATTAATTAGGGTTTGTTCCATGATTTATCAAAGGAGTGCAAGAACCAGCTGGGCAATCCGGTGAAGTTGAAGGAGGCGCAAAATTATTGTTGACTTCACATGCCTTATTAAATAAAATGCTGCTTCTAACATATGGATTGTAGTTCATAATTAATTATTGAAACTTTATTAGGTAAAAAGTTCAATCAATCAAGCCAGAAATCACTTAACTTGTTTTGCTTTTATCAAACAATATTCAACTTAATTTATTATTGCTAATAATTAACTCATCTGGAATTTGTTTACACACTAGTGGGAATTAAGGGCATGATCCATCCATGCTGGGATCTTGGAATCCCGAATGCAACTTTTGGGAACTCATGTGTGAACAACTCGCCATGAATTCTGAAAACGCCATATATATATATATATATATATATATATATATGTTTTGTTTGTAGATTATTATTTTTTTCTCAAAATTAATAAATGGACTGGACCAATTCTCCATAGCTGAAATTTACGAATTCCTTGATAAAGAGAGGAGCGCCCATCATCCAAATGGCAAAGCCACGAGCTACATCAATTCAATGCGAATTATGTCACTGGGGTCCCAAAGTACTTTGCCTTTCACTATTTTGGCTTTGCTTAACTACCATATAATAAAAACAACAGTATTCGTATTATTGAGCCAATATATATTAAATAACTTTAGTATGATTAAAAATAGAAAGATATTAATTACGGGAGAGAAACGCCAAAGAAGAAAGAGATGAACCCTCACTCCTGAAGCCCTGTCAAATGAAGAAAATCTAGTTCAAAGATATGAGGATGATCAGTGCCCATCTGGTGGTAGCTACTGATCCTTGCAGAAAAAGGAAAGGAAAACAAACACCATGGCCATTCCCATACAGAAAAGGTACCCTCTTTTCTACTATTGACCCCTTTTTTTTCCTTTTCTTTTTCAAAGGGGTTAGGTAGAGGCAATAGAAGCTTCCATGGGATTTTTTTCTCTCCATGGCTTCTCCCTCTCTTACTCTGCCAAGAAAATTATACTATACGGCTGAAGTTTATTATTATAATTATTATTATAATTATTATAATCATTAACTCATCGCTTCACTCACTATCGGTAGTGTAATAATTGTCCTACCTTTGTTAATAGTTCAACTTCTACCAACATCACATGCATAACCTTTTCTGAAGGGGCCCTCCAAGTTTTCTTCTGGATCCATGCCTTTCCCAAATGACCCTCAAATGCTCCATTATTAAAGAGATTGCCTTCGTCATGTGTTTCAGATGTAAATCCCACTTTAAAATGGTGTGAAGAAAGGGACGAGAACATGTAGATACGGTTGAGGATTGAATTAGTGAGGAAACTGGATAGAGATATATCTTTGCATCACATTATCAAAGGTATAGGCATACGAAAAGCTTGGGCTTTAAAAAGAAAATTTCACTCAAAGGTAATTCTCACAAACAAGGGTAAATTGTCAATAAGTATAGTTATGATTCTGTGTCTTTTTTTTCCTTATTATTAATCAAACAATTTGGTATAGAATATGTCGAGAACAATGATTTTAGAAAGATATTCGGCAATGGAATCAAGATCCAGGCATGGCAAGATGGCCCTTCTGAATTTTGAAAACTTTTCATTATAGATTCTATCTTTGGATTTAAGATTGAGTTTTCTTTCCTTATATGTGCAAGACATTATTGTTTCTAAGGATAAATCAGGATTCATTAAAAACATCTAGACCATAAAAAAAAAAGAGTAAGCAAGTCCAAAGCCATTTCTCCATGGAACAAACCTAAAATGCACTAGTTAGAAATATGAACTCTATAATCACTCCTATCTATATGCTTCCACATTATTTTATATTTTTGTATTTTTATTTATGGGCATGTATCCTTTAATTAGTTTCACGCAACAAAAAAATCATTTTCTTTAATTTGATGAAAGTCTATAAGAATTTCATTTTTAATTACAAGCTCATTGTGATTTGAACTTGATGATGTTCTAAAAATTCAAACAGCTTGAGAGCAATACTTATATATTAAATAATCAGTTAATCTCTTGGTTCTAATAATCCAATTCATTCTAGTAATCCGATTCATTCTCTTGCTAAGGTGGCCGAGGGTTGATGTTTAAAACCTGCAAAAGGTCATCTTTTATAGATTTGAGGACTCTTCGATGTTTATGTAAGTATCATTTTGAGAGAAAATATAATGATATTTTAAAGACTTTGAAAATAAATAAGCCATGAAGAATGGAGATTCAAAACCCCTACTTCTAAAGATCTAGTGGGTCTTTATAGCCTATTTTCTTACCATTTTAATCCTTAATTGTCAAAGAGAGAAACATCTCTGACTTTATCAAAAAGGAAATATCTTTGACTTTACCAAAGAGAAAATATCTGACTTTTTCAGAAGAAAAATATCTCTGTAAGCATGTGGAATCAGTGCTTGGTTAAGCTCAAGGATTTTGGTTCTAGTAGTTTACCAGACCCATATATGCTTGGACTCAGCGCTTGACCGAACCCAAAGATGTTAGGTTATCACTCGAGCCCTAGTTCTTTTAAATGAGGATAAAAAAAAAGAACATAACATGTTGATCCATCAGTAGCCCTCCAAGTTTTTGTGTATTTATTACACAAAGATTTTGAAAGGTTACTAGTAGTAAATGAAACTTTTTTTACCTTCCCTATAAAATTTAGCTGTCTCACATAGAATTGTTAGGATTCTTATGGCTAGATGGCTAATCTTTATTGAAGGAGGTGACTCTTGGGAAACATAATGATTACTTGCATTTAATGTAGTATTTGAGAGAGTTTCTGGAGATTTGAGAAGACATGAAAATCCATTCATCTAATGGTGAGGGCATAAAGATGTTTCCTTTATAACCCTAGATGTTTTTGCCTTTGTTGTTTCTTTTATTTTCTGTAATTTATGAAAAACTACTCTATTGAAAACCCCTAACTATTTTAGTTCTAATCCAAGGATACAAACTCATCTCTAGGTATTTTCCACCACCGGCTTCTTTCTCTTTCCGCTTTAAACCAAAACATGAACCCAAAAAAAGTTAGACATGTCTTTAAAAAGAGGGATGTCATTATTTCTGAAAAGGAGTTCAAGTTCCAACTTAAGATTAGGAGAAGTGGCAAGGGGCATGGGGTCCATCATAATGGGCCACAAAATTAGAGAGGGTGATAACTCGATGTCCATGTCTAGTAGGGATGATAGTAGCTCTCCTCATAGAAGTTCTTCTCTCGCCATTATTAGAGAATCCTAAAAGAGATGGAGGCTACCTTAGACCTTTAAGGATGACGTTTCCAGCATTTTAGGTGTTAAAGATATAAAGTTTGTTTCTCATATTTAGCCAAGAGAGTACACAACTTAGATACCTAACCAGACTGAACGTATCAGCTGGGAAACCTTGGGCTCTTCTTAGAGTCATTTTAAGATTACAACTTTTTTTGCATGTATGTGATGAGGTATTTCTTCCCTCTCAAAGGATTTATAGGGGAAATGTTCAGATACTACCAGCTATGTCCAAGCCAGTTGCATCTAAATGAGTTATCACTTTGTTCATATTTGATAAGTTTTTTTAGGCTTGTTGGAATTGAACCTATAATTAATGTCTTCAGAAGTTGTTACCATTTGGTTGCTGACACTGATGATGACAATGACATGTGTTGGTTTTTCACATTAGCCAACATGCCCACAAGAGCCATAAATAAAACTCTCTGTGGGAAGCCTGTACATGTCAAGAAATGGAGGGGAAAATGGCTGATAGTAAGGTATAGTGGGCCAGTCAATCCTAGAGGTGGAATGCAACAAATCTGAGGTTGTTTTCATTATTGGAAGGTTTCTCTTCCCGATGTAAACAACATGTCTCGTTTGAGCTTAGACGAGGAGAAAACATATGCTGCACTAGCCTCAACTTTGACTAAGTATAAAGTCAATAGGATGGCCAAAAGATATTATTAAGCCATTTTGCAAAATATGCAGCTTCCTTATTCTTGTCTTTTTATTGCTAAGTTTATTACTAAAATCTTTTTTTTTTGTGCAGGACTAACAACTGAAGGAGAAACTTTAATGAGGTCTACAAAAGAGAGTTCACTAGGGAAGTCTTCGTCTCCTTTTGTGGTTGGAAATGGAGTTAAAGAACTAATGGAGGAATACCTCATCATTTTTTATAAACTCTCTGTTTTCGAGGGCTCTATTCATGAAGAAACAACAGTGGGAGCTGGAACTCCCGCAGAAAATAAAGTTGAGGGCATTTGTACTCCCCTAGCAAAGAGTCAAACATATTTAACTCCCCCTGAAGTGATTGAGGGCGTTGCTACCCGCTTTAAGTGGAGTAGGGTGTCCACCCTTATAGAGTTTGGTGTTCCGGTCTTGATTATAGAGGCTCATGTGGTGGATTTTCTCTGCCTTAATTTCCAGCTTTAACGAGCATATTCTAAATTGATCGAACCTAACAAAACTGATTAAACCCCCAATCAACCAAAATAGACCAACTGGTTGACTGGTTCAATCCAATCGGTTGATCGAGATTTCAAAATCCCGATCTGCTAGTCCTCGAAACTATAGATCTAAGGATAATCGGCAAGTTCCTCAAACAACTATAATTCCAGTTCTCAAATCAGTTCATTTTAAGCCAAACTAACACCATAAAACATTTATTAAACCTTTTAAATCATTCAAACTCTAAAATCAAACTTAACCAACATATTCAAGCATAAAAAAAATAACATCAATATCTTACATTAGGAACCCTTGACTTTAACTTTCACTTCCTTTTCCCTTTCTTCCTTCTTTTTTATTCCTTATTCCTTCTTTCTATCTTCATCTTTCGGTTCTCACTGTCTACAAATCTAACTCTTTCTCTTATTTTTCTTCTTTTGACAACATATATATTTATTTAATCATATGAAGTGTCCAATTTTCCCATCAATCATTAATACCCATAATAATGCACACAATGACACCGTTGACTTTTCAAATCCATTTTATTTTTATTTTGGGGTATTACACTAAAAAAAATATATGTTGTAGAGGCTGAACTGAAGAGTCTTAAGGTGGCTTATTCATTATTAAAGGAACAAATACAAGACATTGTCTTTCAATTGGGATCTAATGACAAATTGCTTTAGGTTGCCTATAATCAAGTGGATTCCCTAAAGCGGGAGATCTTTGAGGTGAAGACCATCTAAGATGGTCTAATGGCTGAGCTTTTTGCGACTAGAAAAATGCACAGAGTTCTCAGGCTTAATCGAAGGCTTTAAGGAACTCTCTCTCGAGGAGCTTCATGAATTGTTTTGGGGTCTACAGCTTTGACTGAAATAGTTGGGGACAATATATTTCTTTCCATATCCAATCTTTATTTCTTCAATCAATCAATCAAGAGGAATGCATGAAGACTCTAATATCATCTTTCATCCGGTCTTAGTGTTTAAATTTGCGGATGTGTTCCCAGTTATGGCTATTGCTGCTAGATATGAAGAATATTTATATTTTATTTTATAAAGTTTGATTCTTTTCATTTATCTATTTACTCGTGTGTATGGATCTAATGCCCATAATAAACATTCTATATGGGGCTTAAGATCCTTAGAAAAAGCTTTGGAATTTTATATGGATCCAATGCCCATACTTGAAAAAATTTAAGAGAATTCCCTAAACAATTGGTGTGGGTCCAACACCCACATTAAAAATTCCATGCAGGGTTCAAAAACCCTTAGGAAATTATGAAACAATGCATAGGTCCAACACTAACACTCAGGAAAACATTTATTAAATTTAAATTTAAAACTTTGTCTAACTTTTTAATTAATGTTTAAAAGGGATTTGCCCCCTGCTTAGAACCGAGATGAAATCTTGGTTTCTGATATATTCCTATCAATCTGGATGAATATGTAATTTATTATTGAAAAGTTGTTAGGAATGAGAGGGAGATTGGTGCTGTTATTCTTAGGTAAAACATAGTTATTGAGTTAGTTTGCCTCTTTCTTGGAGAAATGTGTTATCGCTCTAGGGTGACCACGTCAATCCCTTTCAATATGATTTGTGCAATTGCACTGGGAAGACTGAGTTGATCCCTTCCAAGGTAAATTGTGCAATCGCACTAGAAAGACTGAGTCAATTCCATCCTTAAAAGGTTGTGAGGTTGCTTTCTTAAACATCATCCAGAGAAAAAAAGACATCGTTACTGTGAATAATTTAATTTTTATATAAGAAACTTACATTCCTAATAATTGACCATGATATATTTTTTTTATTGTCATTTAAGGTATAATCATCTTGATGAAATTTCTATTGAGATCATGGTCTCAGCTCTAAAAAAGGAGAGAATAGATTTTTTCCGGTAGATGTCTTCTAAGTGGTTGACAACTAGACTTCACATATTTTATGGTTAGAACCATCATTTCACTTGTACTTGTTGAAAGCTTTTCAAAATCTCAAGGCTCCAACTGCATTCGTGAAGTTGGCAAATGCATAGCCCAAATTTGATCATCTCATTAAAAGTTTTGAATTATTGAATGAGAAGAATAGTTTAGCTTCACTTTTTAACATATTTTCTTGAATAAAAAGTTTTCTATTAGTTTAAAACTTGCATATGCTAGCTCATCATTGTTTTGTATTTAATTTTATTAATTTAATTAGATATATAACGGAACCTATATATTGCAACAATGACACTAAGAATGTGTTTGTTTTTTAGTACAAAATTTCTTTCTTTTCTATGCTGCATATAAATCAATAAGCTCAAGTCGTAATATTCTAGATGTTCCAAACACCTTGCCATGGAAGTCAATCACACAGCACGAGTACTCCTCTGTTATTCAACGACAAAAATCCTATTCAAATCTTCAACCTCCTCGTGCCATTTGATCTTTTGCAGAACACGAGAATTGATCGATACTGGTCTACGACTGTGCATACAATTAGACTACTGCAGCATTTCCACTCTATGACGAAACATCGATCCATCTGCATGTTTGAATCTCTAATTTCATTGCATAAAGTCTACAATTGTGTTCGCCCTTGTTTTTTCCTCCCGACTATTTGTGACCCTTTACTCTGTTAAATGCCGCAGACCATCCAAATGGAACAATTATGATAAGTATGGCTCTCAACAACTTTTCTGTACAAAAAATAAATTCACGTGTATATTTATTTTTGTGTTTTAAAAATATTTTGAATTTTTTTTATATAAAAATATTTTTGATGAGTTAATATCAAAAATAATTTTTTTAAAATAATTTTTTAAATATGTTTCTGAGTGAAAAAAACCATTAATATTACAAAAACATTACATGAAGTGAGAGTCAAGATAGCAAACATTATACTATACAGAAAAGTAATCTCATGATGTAAGAATTAAGGTTCATAGGCATTGTAGCATCGATGAGATAATTAGAAAAATATCGCCGAAAGAGGAGGAATGGTAGGGTATGGGGATGGTGCGCACACTGGCGCAAGCTAGCAAAACACTAGCTGGTAGGAAAAGTTAACACAGTTCGGTGAGATATATGTGTGAGCAATTATTAAGGCGGCAATGATATATTAATACTAATAAACATTACTATGGTAAAGCATGGGCAGGCTAGATAATATATATATATATATATATATATATATATATATATATGGCTAGCAAGTGTGTGGCTAACACGTGTACAAGCTACCGTATTGGTTAGGTGATTGTCTCCTGGGTAGATGTGATTGATCCCAAAACCACCTGTCCCTTTTCATTTAGACTTCTACACTCTCATTTTCTTATATTAAACAAGAGAACCATACATTATTGAACCATCCCTTCCAACAAATGCCCATGCTATCTCCTGTACGTGTGAGAGTTTTTTAATAGTTGTTTTTTTAAAAATTATTTTTGATATTATTATATTAATAAAAAATATTAATTTAAAATAAAAAAATTTCAAATTTTTTCAAAAATATTTTTAAAATACAAAAACAAACCTACCCTTCCTCGTCCACAGATCTCCTCCTTGCCCAACGACATCAAGCATTGCCATGTGCACGCCACGCCCATGTAGTATTATATATTTCCCGGCAGTTTTGAAAATTGAGAGGAGAATATATTTAACACGC
>Ga0307517_10002568_pt1 | contig 28914 bp, 34 predicted proteins | sample 23_EM_MG_FD_194515 | JGI IMG/M metagenome (GOLD analysis project Ga0307517, IMG submission 194515) | Populus trichocarpa ectomycorrhiza microbial communities from riparian zone in the Pacific Northwest, United States - 23_EM | ecosystem: Host-associated > Plants > Roots > Unclassified | place... | reverse complement strand
GATATCGGGACGGCTGTTCTTCCAACCATGCAAGTTCTTTCTCCAGTTCCATCTCCTCGTATCTCGCTTGAGTCAGGGCCGAAAATAACATCGTCTTGCTTGGCGTTTTGTTTTCTGGGTTACACAGCAACATGTTTCGTGCACATAGTCGCAATTCTCATGACGATAATCATGATTCTGCACATTAGGAGCAAGTACACGGCGGTCGGTGCGTCAGATTTCATGGACGATCTAGCTGCGACTACGGCTCACCGTGGAACGTGCACAGGGCGAAAAGAAATTGTCATGTTCTTTTACATGTATGCCTTCCTTGAACTGCTAGCATTTTTCCTGGATTCCGGAGTTATACCCTCAGCGCACGTTAGCTATCCGGTGCGTGACCCCGTGATTCTCCCGAACGAAACACGTTTGATGCTCAACGTTTCATCTTCTCCACTAGTGGTTCGCCGCAGTCTATACTGGACTCGTGGCGGCGACGTACACCTGTCTGCTGATCAACGGTTTTGTCGGGTTCCAGTTCGCAGAGGACGGAACGCCTTTATCGTTATGGGTATGCACGCGTCATACCGGTGAAATTTACCCCCGATTCACATGGCGCGTTTCTTTCGTTGCCCTAGCTCCTGCGGATTTCTTGCCTGGTGGTATTTGGTGTCGGGTTCTTCCTCGCAATCGCCACCTTCAAGCAATATGTCGGGTTCAGCTATTCCAAGCCCATCGCCTTGTGGATCATCTATATCTTGTGGCCCCTGATCTGCACTGTGGTCTACATCGTATCGCAGCTTATCCTCGTGTTCCGAACGCTTGAAGATCGTTGGCCTGTCGGGGACATCGTATTTGGGGCCGCATTTTTCGCTGTCGCTCAAGTCATCTTGTTCGCTTTCAGCGTCACCATCTGTGACGCCATCAAACACTACATCGATGGCCTCTTTTTCTTCACGCTCTGCATGCTCCTGAGCGTCATGATGGTCTACAAGTACTGGGATAGTATCACTGTACGTAAACCCTGTCATCTCGGATCCATCTTGCTTCCTCTTCCTTGCTTTTTTTTTTTTTTTTTACGTCTGGGGGACGAAAGCTAACGGTTAACCTTTTGTTCTTGACAGCGAGAGGATCTGGAGTTCTCCGTCGGATCCAAGGCCGCTGTCTGGGAAGTGAAAGACCCTTCATTGGCAACCGATTACCACGAAGAGGACAGTAGCCAATATCATGGGAACGGGTTTGGAGGTGGTGGACGCGGCTACCCTCCGCAGGGGTATTAGTCGCCCTTGTTTGTCGTCTATTATCCTCTCCCACTTCATCTCCGCAAGGTTCCTCGGTTCTTCATACTTTCACAGTTCGCATACATACGCAAGCACACGCCTCACGGACTCCTCTGGAACTTTTCTCCTTATTATTATTTTTGTCTCACCTATCCTTCCCCTCTTCTGCATTTCTTCCTCACGCAGACAATAATTTCTATTGAGAAATGCGACGTATGGATCGTTCTGTTTTTTTTTGGATCCAGACCAACGAGGCTGTGTGCGCTACGGGTTGGCGTTATGGGCGTTCTTTCTTAGGCCGTTTAGCATAATAAAATTTGCGGCGTGCAGCCCGCGAGCTTGCGATTGTGTACGGTGTTTTGCGGAGTGTCTCTCATTGCAGGCCATATATTGAGATAACACGAGGTGGATTCGAGATAACCGCTAGAGGGTGTACATGTAAAGATCCAGCGTGCAGAGTTCATGAAGCACTGTATTCCAGAGTTTGAACAATGGCGAGAAACGTGTAGTGAACCGCCAGCCCAGGCGTCACGTCCACCCGTGGGATTTTGAAGATGAAAAAAGCGCCTGGGATGAAAGGGGGTCCATAGTCCGGGAGGTCCCTGTATCCGTATATATTGTTGGAAGTCCCAGTCGACTAGAACGTTGAGACCAGTACGAGACAGGCTTAATGCCCGCTCGGCCAACGTTTAGAATCCACGGTTAGAAGCAAAGGGAGAAACCGTTCACCCGTACAGAAGCAACAAAGCGCCACATTTCACCGTTTTTGGAGGCTCTGCGTGGTTGCGAGGATTGGGGGGTTCCCCCGATGTAGGGGGACACAAACCAAAGGCGCGACACGGACACGTCCGTGGGTCATATCCATGGTTGCGTGGGCCGCACGTGTACTCGAAGCTCAAGCGCTCAAGCATGAGCGCGAAACGGACGGGGCATCAAAAACTTTTTTTATTTTTTCCTTCAATGCTCCGCGCCGCTCTTGCGGTTCCATTCTTAGCGGGTGATGATCAAGTTGGGCAATCGCCAGTGGTTTCGCCAGCCGATTCCCCCGGTTATGAGCGAGCATTCTGCGCGCGATATGAGGGGAGTTCTCGTGATCTTTTTATCCCAGTATGCAAAAAAAAGTGTGAAAGATCGGAAAGTCGTTCCTCGACGCATTACAGATTTTCAGAGGCCATCTCTTGGAGCGATCTGTCATGTTACACCGCCATAGTTTATTTCTTTTTGATGTGTGCGGCTTAGCGATCTGGCATAGGCCGGAGCTGAAATGATGTTCCCGGGATAATGAATTGGGGATAAGATTGATGCGAAGAGAAAGGAAGATGGGTTTGAGGGGTGAAATAGTTTCATACGCCTATTGCGTTGTGGTGGTGGTGGGGATTTGTAGGGATCGTGGTCCTGGAGATCTGCAGGTCCGGATCGTTGTGTATCGTAAAAAAACGAATTCTGACTTCCCCTTCTTTCGGTTCGAAACGCGCCTTGTTCTATGTGGGAGGAGTTCCGACGGGTGTGGGGTTGTATGCGCACTTACCGAGCGCGGTTTGCCGCATCGCCATCGCGGTACCGTATTATAATCGTGCAGCGCCTGGCTGAGGCGCTGAGGGGTTTGCATGGAGGTATTTCCCCCGAAAGGACCCAGAAGAATCACCTGGACACGAACAAAGAATCCCCAAGAGTCCGCCATCCTGAAAAAAGGATCGGCGGCAACGGGAGTAAGTATCCCTTCAGTGGGACGGTCCGTGAACGATATAACCAAGATGCTTGGTTTATTACAAACAAAAACAAAAAACCCTTTCCGAAACTTCAAATGGGGGTTGTTTTTTTTTTTTTGTGAATTCCGTATTCGAATTTCCCACTTCACCGGACGTTCATCACGCCCCTCCCCCGGTCAGACGGACAAGAACATGAAGCGCAGAATTGCGGTGTTTCTGTGCCATGAACACGGGTTGCTTATATGTTTCTAGGACGTTTGCTATCATTTCGAAGTTATGAGATGGGCGATGAGAAGATGGGACCAATGACGGTGCGGGCCTGAACTTTGAACCTTGAACTTTGACCGGTGAGATCCACCGCCCCACCCTTCGCGAGAGCAAATTGACGCGAAAATGCTGTAAAATTGCGCGTCAAAGTCCGCTCTGACGCATTTCCCGGTCGGAAAGTCCGACGGTCAGGTGTAAAGAAGGTGTGGAGTATCATGTCTATCCTCGGCCTGTGAATGGCTAGGCGTAGAACTGAATACAGCGGGGGGGTTCGCATTTCAAAAGTGAACGCGAGCTTTTCGTTCCGCTTTGATCTGCACCATGCTTGATCAGGTCGATTCTAGTCAGACTGGTGTACTCATCTGACCCGCGCGGAGAGCGCGGTTTCGCGCTCAGGGAGGCCTCTTTTCTACTAATCATAAAGGGCTTCTTGTACCGGTACAATGGTGAGAAATCGGTTCCACAAACATTCACCGGGCGTTCGCTCGGCGCAGGGCGTTTCGTACCGTATCGGGTAAGGTACCACTGTCAAAATTAAGACAGCTGTCAGCAAAACGAGCGAAGGGGGTCTGTTCACCCGTATAATGCCTGCGAGAAAAACTCCCGGATTATTGGTGGGAATTCCGGGAAATTCCGTGCTTACTGCAACCATCTTTGCATGATCTCCCCCCCCCCCTCTCGCGAGAGATCAGTGCGAGGGCCGATTGCCGGCCGGAAATCTGCTGTTCGAGTGAATTTGGAATTTGGAGGCAAATCAGAGAGGAAATTGGCGGGGTCGGTGAGGTCTTTTTTTTCTCCCGGGGGATGTCGGGAGGTAGGTCCGCGGGAGCAACGGTTATTCGACCAATTCTCAGAATGGACAATGAGGTCAATCCATTGTCCCACCGGTTAGACGCCGGAAGGGCGGGAAGGCTTGGCATGTGTGCACCCTCTCCGGTCTCGGGGCTCCACGAACAAACGCGTCCTTAGGTGACAGATGGATTAGACGGGGATTCAGCGTCGTGAGGATAGACGCACCCCCCAATCGCGAATCAACCCGGCGGAGAAGACCAGGATGGGAAAAAATAAAAAGTGACTGGGTTGTTTTCGGATCGGTTTTGGGATGGCCGGAGGGCGAGGCTAACGAGGGAGAAGAGCTTATACCTCGCAACCGTGTGCGGCAACCGTACAACAGTTTGGATGGAAGTCCGTCCAGCAAGTTGGGGCGACGATCGCACTGTTCTCGGTCTAGTAAAATTAGTTCACTCAACACTTCTGGCGGGACCGTGTCGCTCGTGGAGTTCCTGAATCTGATGGGTTTAGTCGATAACCCACAACTCCGTTCGGATGCAGGGAAATGAATTCGAGGTTGCAAGAGATAAAACGTCGCCCATCACCGGCAGACGTGAGGTTCTGCCCGCGTCCAATCGAACACCCATTATCTAGGCCCATTGGCGAACTTGACGCAGGTAACAACGTGTGGTGTCAAACGGCCGGAGGACGACTCGGAACCATCAGTAGCACACTGTTTCAGAGCGACAACAACAACGCCTCCCCCCCAGCAAGGGTCACATCCGCATTTCGATGGTTGATTCCGCAACCGCCCCAACCCCGGAATGGGAACCTTGTGACTGAGCCGGTACCGAAGAAATCCAGCCCTGAGCTTGAGGCATCGTATCCCAAGCAGAATAGAGCCGGTAGAAGTCTGGGGTCTGACAGGGACGGGTTTCAAATGTCACGCCAGAAGACAGACCAAGTTTACCGATACACCGATTTGACCAGGGCTGCGTGAGGCGAACAAGGGTATGATATTGTCCATATCTGGACGGGGGCTGACGGAGAGCCTCTCCCGCATCGCGTCCTAGCGTCGGGTGTTTTGCAGCCGCAAGGTCGCCGAGCTCTCTGACAAGCGCAAGCGTGATAAACGTAAGAACAGTCGCACTGCTCGCCCTGCGGAGTACAAAATCGCCACCTGCTGAAAGTCGCCCGCCAGAGATGATGCGTGACGGACGGCCGCAAAATATTCTGGTAGTTACAGCATCTCTCAAGGTTTCCCGAGCAACGTTAGAACCCCTCCCTGAGGGATTCCAATGCGAGTATGGTAATTGCACTACGCACCGGCCGATTGGATGTGATATCGGGTAAAGAGATCGTGAGGCACGACGAGAGGTACGGGGCGGGGTGAACAGCATTTTCCGGTTCCAGCATTCGGCCGGTCGTCGTCCGAATGGGAAACATCCTAGAAACAGCCATTTCCGCCGTAGGCGGTGTAAGTCCCCCACAGGAACCGACGGAACAATCAGAAGGTCCAGCAAAATACGGCTTGGGGTACATCGCCGGGGGTTCACGTAGGCGGGTTGGGCATCTGGGAAACCTGTCGCCTCAACTCCACGATCATCACGCACGCAAGAGGATGCAGATGTCAGTCTGTGTTTGTAAGAACCGATGACCAGTCCGGGAGGTTCGGGGTTCGAGGTACGGCCGCCAGGCAGACACCCTCGGCGAAACTGCCCAGGGTTTACCCACCCACCGGCAGGTTTTTTGGCGGCAGCGACGTTTGCCGGGGGGTCGGATTTTGAGAGAGGGTTCATCAAAGCTGTCCAAATGAAACAAAGTCAGCAAAGGACCTAGAAGAGTGGCAGACAGTACTCAGCCCTGCTGTGAAGGGCTGAATACCCCACCGGATATCGTTTTCCACAGGACGCGGTGGGGAGGTGATGATGCCCGGGAGATTCCGACTGCCTTCTCTTCAGCATATCCACCACATGTGTCCCTCCGTTCTGAGTGAACTTCGGGCTATCACTACTCCGCTGGGTGGTTTGTATCTGCGTTTCGAGTCCTCCTCGAGAATTCACGCTGTGTCATCAAAACCTGAATCTCGACTCTTGCCTGTGCCGCATACGAAATGTGGAATACTCCACCAATTGCGCACCATGGTGTCCGTTTCTCCATTGTTTCCGGGCTTCCGCTGCCTGAGGTGCTTAATCTATCAAGGCGGGGCGGTGTGGTCCTGTGATTGATTGTCGAGGGCAAAGCGTTCGTGGGGCATCGATGTGCGGATTCCGACCTGATTCACCCCTGAGCTCCATCCTGCCGGGCTGATCACAAGTCATTTAGAGGTACCTGGCCTTCTCGTTCAGGTAACGCTGTGATATACCGACCGTTACCCCCGTCGACGGATTAGAGTGCAGGGCTTCAATCCCAACCTTACTACTCAACCGGACCCTCCTCCAAATTTTGTCGCCGCATCGAGGACTTATCAGCGATCACCTGGCACCACTCACCGCATTTGCAGCGATGGGAGGTCCCGGACCTACGTCGGAGCATGTAGCTCCGAGCCGCTCCCATCGTTGCGTCAAAGGATCGTCCATCTCCGAACCTGATCAGTTGTGGTGTGGTGCCGCCTTCTTTGTTTCCACCGTCTCCACGGACAGGCTCTTGGATCCCGGTCGGTCCTATTGTACCTCGGCTGTGTGCGTGTTGATGAACAATTCTGGTTTGACATGGTTTGGAACCGTGTTAGGATGTTCAACATTTATTCAGCACAAGTCCACCCCTTTGTTTGGTCTGGCTCGTCTCCAGGTCCCGCAGGACCGGAACAACTTACTGACACTTGTGAACGTGTGTTCCAGGTATGGAGCCACCAGGCTCTTTCCAAGGTGTGCTAGCGTGGTGACAACGGCCCGTAGGTTGCCGACCCACACCCACCTATTGGGGTGCAATAGAGGGCTGCATACCTTGTGGTCTCCTAGACATGGTTTGCCATTACTCTGGGTCCCTCTCCCTTGCCGTTTCATTCAAGAATTCGTCCTTCGGCGGAGACACCTTGCTTGTTGCGTAGTTTCGATGCCCGGTCTACCTTTGCGGCTTTGCAACAGCAGCCCTGTCTCGCTGAAAACTGTCTGGTTGCATGTATTGCCTCTTTTGGGGCTGTATCCCTCCCCCATTCGTCCAGGCGGAGGATTCTCAACGCGATATTACGATTGCTTTCCCCATCAACACGTTCGCGTGGGAACAGCAGTTTGGGGAACACCTCCAAATGGGATTTCGCTCCTTGGCTGTCAGGATCGCGGTTCCGAGTCTTCTCGTGTGGTGGGGGTCTGCTTCATCGGAAACCCGTAGCCAATTTTAGATCCAACTCGACGTGGTGTTTCAGCTTGGGGGTTACATGCGACAAGAGCCACCGCTCTTCGGTTCTATGAACATGGCTGAAAGGCGTTAGAATTTCTTCGACAGACGTCACCTTTCCAACGCCTTTGGGATGATTGGCCCGATCACCGCGCTTTCACCTCCGCCGGGGATGACCTGAGAACACCGACGCTCTGTATGCACTCTTCCCGCCCCGGGGCCACATTGACAATCTCGGACCCAGTTTCTCTCGGTCTCTCGGTTCAGAACGAACCGCTCGTCCTTATCGCGTGCACAAGCGAACGCTTCAACTTTAAACCGTGGCTGAAAGCCATAGTGAAGCTCGCAGCTTCTCTTTCCTTTGAACATGGTCTGATTTTGAAAGATTAGCTGTCAATCAGAAACTAGGGGCGTCGAGATAACTGTGCGGTCATAGCGGACATCGTTTTTTGTACAGCTCATATATGTTATTGGCGCTAGCTGGGTCTTTCATCTCCAGTCGGATTGGAAGTACCATGTACCCCGAAGGTTTTGCGCAGTAAATCACCTTCATATGCATTGTCAATTGTCGTTTGGTGTTGTACAATGTACACGGACACGAGAACTGACACCACATTGCCCGCGAAGAGGGTGGTCAGCGTCGAGTCTGGTATTTCCAATCCTTGGCGGCGGGCGGAAAGTGGTGCGATTTCTCAAAAAGGGATAAGTTTCCGCTTCGGGACAGACATCACCTGCCCTTTATACGCTAAGGAATGCCTCCACCTCGCCCCCATGCTGGTGCCATGTCTGTGACCACGACCGCCGACCCTTCATCCTCAACGATGGCGGCCGAGTCCAGGGCGGTGCGCTTCGAGAGCCAGTGCGTGCTCATTCCGGAGCCGCAAGCTCGGTCTCTGATTCACAAGCTGGGTAAAACCCTCGTCTTGCCCTTGTGGAAGCGGTCACCAGAAGCCGAGCTCGATTCTCGTTCACGAATCATCGAAGAGCGGTTCGGTGGGAGGAGTGTTGGGCAGTCCCCCAAGTAAGTGCCTATCATTGTTGTTCCGTCAGTCGCATCTCGCAGAAGTGTTGAATCGTGTATGTTTTTTCTTCCGTCTGCCTCAGGCGCTCAAGAATGTCCCCTTCGCCTGCCAGGGATGACCCTCCATTGGTACCCTGTTTGGTTAATCACGACGGCCCTTCATCCCCCATGCCGCCCCCACCGATATCTGGATTTGATCGTCCATCGATACCTAGGCGCCGAGCCTCACTTCCAGCCCCCTCGCAAGTTGATGTCGTCACGATACCTTTGAGACCCTGCTGCGTGAACTGTGAAACCGTTTGGGAAGAATCCCAAAAGGAGGGGGAACAGTGGAAGGAGAAGTTTACGAGGGGTGCTAGACGGCGGAGAACCTTGAGCCCCGACACCCGGCCAGCGGTTCGCCATCGCCACGGTTCTCTCGATTCTATCCATTCTTTCAGCCATCCTCCAGCCCTTACGATCAAGGTGGATGAGGTGGATAAGCGGAGGAGCTCCGGAGACAGTCGTCCAGTGGTTGTCGGTCCGACGAGTCCGATCGATCTGCTTACAGACGCGGAACGTAGACATGCCTCAGACTCTTCAGTGCCATCTTGCCTTACCACTATAGGGCGCGTTAAAACTCCTATCCCCGAAGACGACGAAGATCAGCTGTTTCCCCTTCCTCTCAACAAGCGTTCTCCCAGCACTTCTCCTGCCCCCAGTCCCAGTGGATCGTCTTCATCTCTTCATGTTACTGGTCAGAAGACTTCCCCCTCCAGTTCAAGGGAGTCGACCCCCAAGCAGATTCCCAACCCTACCAAATTCGACCGTCTAACGTCACCACCTTCGCCTTCGCCAATCTCAAAATCCTTCAGTGCCCCCCTCCCCCCGAAGCACCTTCAACTGTCTGTGGGGGGTGGATCCTACTTGGATTCAGAATCCATCCTCGGACCGTCGATTACTCGCGAACCGAGGATTTCGCCGAAAAGGTCCAAGATCTGGTCCACCGGCGTCTCATTTACAAAGGCCGCTGGCGCTGGCATATTGAAGGGTGTCAGCAGCATAAATGTTGGCCCTGGAACGCACCTTGCATAACTGTTACCTTTTGATTTGCTTGTTTCCAGATATCCATATCAACCGTTTTCCTCCCCTTTCCCTCGTTTCCCTGATACACCTGCACTTCGACCTTCTGCGCACCGTACATATTATCGTCTCTTGTGCTTTATCTCGTCTAATTGGTCTAGAATACAGCTGTGGTAATCACATGTACATTAGCTCATGCTCTTTGATACCCATCGGATTGTCTCCAGGCACTTATGCTAGGCACCGGCTATTATAATTAGGACAGGATCAGATAGTTGAGTGACTTGGCGAGTGATGAGGTTGTTGCGCTCGAATATCTGGATCATGATGAGAGAGATGTGAGGGCACACACCACGAGGATACCTACTGACTTGGCAAGCACGAGGCCGGCGGAGGTGCCCGAAAGGGTCACTAAACAAAGGGGGCCACCCGCGTCGTCTCCCTCTGCTGTTACACTCTTCGACGTCCGACCACCAGCGTCCCTGATCCTTCGTTGGCGGTGGTTTTCAGTTAAACGGTAAGCCCTCGGACAGCCTCCATCTTACGTGGGTGGATTGCCGGTAGTTTTTGCCCCAATTTGTCGCGGGACACCTAATTGACTTGGCTTCACAGAATTCATTGTTCCTGCTCTGATATCTCCGCTCTGTCCTCTTTTCTTGTTTCCTTCTCTGTTTCCTCCTTTTCCCGTACCACTCCCCGACCCTTTGGGCTCCGAGAGCCTCTAACTCATTTTCTCCCCCACTCATCTCGTCAACAACGCTGCCATGGGTGCTTGCATGTCATCATCGAATCCTGGGATAGAGGTGTCGGACGAAGACAAACGGAGGCATCGCGAGGCTGAGAAGGCCTTGAAAGAGGTCTGTTGCCCTCTCATTGTATGCCATTCGATGACCAACTTTGCAGTCTCTGTGCGACAGGCAAAATCAAAGATGGCCTCGCAAGTCAAGGTAGGGAACTCTTGTCTCAATGAGACCCCGCCTCTGCTCATGTCGCTCAATCAGGTGTTACTTCTGGGGTCCGGAGACTCTGGAAAATCTACGGTCCTGAAGGTACCCGCGCCTCGTTCCGTGAACGCCACCACTCCACAGCTAAATTGACCGATTTCGTTCAGCAAATGCGGCTTATCCACAGAGTCCCCTTCTCGTTGCAGGAAATCGAAAACTACCGACAACTTGTTTTCAATAACCTGACATTCGGATTGCGATACGTTCTTGAGGCTATGGAAGACATGGAACTTGAAGTGGCGGACGATAACGTCAAATACCTCGAGATGATGGCGGACGTCACGGACCTCCCTGATGGCGAGCCGTTCCCCGTTCACTATCTTGAGCCCCTTAAGGCTCTATGGGCGGATGTTAACGTTCAGAAGGCCTGTTCGAGGGGTAATGAAGCGGCCCTGCCGGAAAAGTCAGTGGATGTTCATCATTTCTCCGTTCGGGGTTGATCTCGGCCCCTCTCTTGACTCTATTGCCCTGATCGCTCACCCGCGCCCCATTTAGCCTGTACTATTACTTCGCTGATCTGGAGAGGCTCTTTGATTCCCACTATGTTCCCAACGAGCAAGACATCGTTCAATGTCGGGCTCGAACAATTGGCATCACGGAAACGCGATTCAACCTGAGGGACCATGAAATGCTGATGGTCGACGTGGGTGGCCAAAAGAGCGAACGGCGGAAGTGGATTCATTGTTTCCAAGACGTGACGAGCATCTTGTTCCTTGTCAGTCTGAGTGGATACGATCAGTGTCTTGTGGAAGACCGAGACGCGGTATGGGCACCACAGCTCCCATGATCTTTCCAGATTCGTGCTCATCCGCCTTTTTATACAGAATCAAATGCAAGACGCGATGACCATCTGGGACTCAATATGTCATTCGCAATGGTTCAAGTCGACGTCGATCGTGGGTGAACTCTCTTCCACTCTTGTCAGGCGACGCTTACCCCTACGGAAACCCGCAGATTCTTTTCCTGAATAAGAACGACTTATTCGAGAAGAAGATTCAGCACTCACCAATCAAAAACTTTTTCCCGGTGAGTTCTGCCCAACCTCTTTACGACGCTCGGAGATCAACTGTAGCCAGGATTACGAAGGTGAGCCAGGTGACCCCCGGGCTGGCCGTGACTACTTCAAGCGCCGGTTTGCTCGATTGGCCCAGAAAGCCAACGCAAAGGAACGGGAGATCTACATACAGTTGGTGTCTTCGCTCTTGATTTATTTCAGTCCTAACGTTTTCCAGCATCACCACTGCCACTGATACCGCGATGCTGAGAGTTGTCATGGCCGCTGTTGAAGGTGAGTGGCTGTCGTCCATCACGCGTTTCGTACGTTGACAACAATTTTGTAGAGTGAGTCCCGTTTTCCCTTCCTCTCGTTTCGATTTTCAACAGCCCCCTTTCGTTCCGCGTCCTCGCCTGCTGCGGCATTTCCAGCATCATGCTGCGTTACAACTTGCAGAGTGTCAACTTGATTTGATCTCATGGGCTCCATTCCGGCTACATGCACCTTCTTTCTCTTTCTCCGGATATTTATCCCGTTGATTTTTCTTGCTTTCATCTACTCTATCTCGTCGCCCGGACGGTGTATGTTTTGAGCGAATTACCATGATCTCTTAATCGTGCCTGTTACTTACCATCGGCTAAACGTTTCTTTTCTCGGCTCCATTAACCTCTGTAGCACCATTGTCAGCAAGAACGTAGGTTTTCACTCCCTTGTTATATTCTTTGGATCTGGAGTGCTGATCATCTGCTTTATTCATCTATCTATACAGATCCGCGAAGTCATGTTGTAATACCTACCAATCGGGTCCGCTCTCCTCCAAGACAACCACCAGAAGCCCCTAACTACCCCTCGTCCAACTCACCCCACGCATCCAACCTTCTCCCATCATCCTTCAATCCCCCTCATTCCAATCAAGGACCATCAAAGATCTGTCGTACCTTTGGTTGTCGGCCGGTCCCCTCGGCCTTGGTGTCCTTAACTGTTTTTCTCCCTCCCGTCGTCTCTCTGGGATTCGGACGCACCACCTGTGCGAAAAACCTTGTCATTTTTGGTCCGACTGACCATGTTCTACATCATCACACTCGTACCTGTTTCGATCCTTTGTATGCTCCCGTTCCCTGGTCTTCTCGCTCGATGAGCGCCTCTCATCCGACCACGGTTCTTCCCGGGGAGTCGAGCGAGACTCCTGGAGCTGCAAGCGTGTCATGGTCAGTACGCACTGAACTCCCGTCATCTTATTGTTATTCGTCCCGTTCCTCGCTCGCTCCCCACCCGCTGTGTTTTCATCGATATCGTTTACCCTTTGGTCGGAATAGTTTACCCTAGGGACAACACGTTAGTCGTTTTCAGTGACTGCTCGTTCGTCCGCTCGTCAATAAGTACCTGTTACCCTCGCTTCCGCTTTTCGTTCGTTCTCTATTATTCCCCCCTCGGCTTCTCCTACCTTGTGTGATGGTGGCGAGGATACATTTCTTTTCCTTCCAGGATGTGGCGGAAATATGGCCGCTCTCGCTCCTTCTGTCTCACCCTGGACTATAAGTCGTATTCCGTACTCTTTTGTTCCTCCTGGGGTTTCAACAGAGAAAGCGGGCTGGCAGATTAGGCGTGTGCTGTCGCGTGATCTAGATCATGTGGGTCCGGGTAGGGCACCACGGTAGGATGGAAGCAAGCGTTCTCCAGACGAGACCGAGGACGAACGACAAAGCCGCAAAAGACACAAGTCGGAGGGGGGGGAGGTGGTGGTGGTTTGAGGGGAAGAGGGAAATGCAGATTACCACCCGCTATGGGTTATATGGGCCGGTAAAGTCGGGGATTGAGACCATATTTGATTGGGGCGTGGGTACATTTAGCCTCTAGATGGAAGATTCCGAGCTAAGAAGCGTTGGTCGTTTCTATCAGGAAGTCCAAGGGGGGTTTCACAATGCTTTCCTGTGTTTTGTTTGGTTCTTGGCTGATGAGATGAAATGAAATGCGGATGTAGGAGGAGGAGGATAAATGTAAATTCACTTCCTCCTGAGTCCCCCCCCCCCCCTCTAGAATCCCATGGGGACGTTAGTGCGCTAGGCGGTTCCGACGTTGCCGTAGTTATTGTTTGTGTGCCTGCGAGACACGAGGTACTAAGTTATCCGAACCAACCCGGATGGTCGATACCCGAAGGGATAAAGCGCTAAGGCCGCCCGCTTTGCTGTCACGGTACTTGTGCAAGTTGGCAGAAGGGAACCTTTGTAACCCATAGCTGCCTTACAGAAAAGGTACATTCATTACGGCCAAATATATATTTCTTCCGTAAGAGCCCAGGCCCCAGACTCGCTTAGACGCAAGTACCATGGTTTTTATGTGCAGAGGCTGTCCCAATGAAAGTTTAGCGAAATCATCGAAGGATTCGATCAGACGGTCCCAAGTCGTGCTAAGTGTAAGTTACCATGCATGCCAAACCATACCCCTTTCGACCCCCTTTTTTTGGTGGTATTGCGCGGAACCCGACCAGATCGGTTAGGGCAAGATGTGGGGCATTGAGAAGGCCTCGGTCGGGAGGTTCGTTTGACATGCCGAGTGGGATAAGGTACCGGAGAGTTCCCGATGCCCCGAAACGAATCGTGCAGACACAGCACGGTTGACGATCAATGTACTTGTATACGCGCGTGGAGAGCGTTGCCAATGAGGGATTCACTTGAACCGACAGAATGCGGAGGCATCGGACCGTTATTACCGTCCCGATGCGGGATGAATGAATATCTTCCCTCCGCCAGGGACCGTCCAACACTCCTCTCTAGGAACTCGGCGGAACGCACCTGATTCTCTGCGGGACCGGAACCTGCACTAGAGGTGTCGCGTCAAATGTCAATCTAGGGATTTTTGTTTCAGGTTGTTGGCGTTGAATGCGTGGTTTTGATCGATCATTCTTTGTGTGGGTGGAATGTCGGGATAATGCGGGTGGCTGGGAAGGTGTACGTCATTTTTGGAATGCGTTCGGGCCGCGTACTTGAAGGACCGTTGGTCATGCAGTTTGGCTAATGCATGAGTTGGCGTCCACTGACTCCGTTCTGATGATAGATGGGGCCTTGAAGCAGCATGGATCGTGGGAGAGGTCGACTTGACGACAATAGGTTTGAGCGTTCTAAACTTTTTTTTGTTTCTATGTTTATTGCGCTAGGACGGTTTTGCCTATGTTACGCATCGCGATCTGGGGGGTTGGACGCGCATTCTGAACTTACCCCTGCAGTTGAACCTTAGGTCCTGGGCGCTGACAAGACGAGAAGGTAACGAACAATAAGACGCAAACAGTATGAGTACGCACTCAGAACCTCGTGAGCTGGTAGTGACCAGTACCCAGCAACTGCACCCTGAAGGTGCCGGTGCGATCCGCAGAATCTCTTCTGCTTCGTTACACACGCAGATGCTTTCGTTCGACGTGGTTCTGCATGGAACTTTTTGATTTCGGGCTCCGGCCTCGGTGAGGATGGTGACAGGCCAGGCACGAGCCGGGAGAGACTGAGAGGGAGGGAATACCCGCGTTCGTGGTGGTGGTGACGCCTTGGAACACAAAGCTGGGGGTGTTTCCAGCAACAGGGCTTCTCGTCCCTCTGATCCAGAGGGACAGAGAGGCAGGTACCCGAGTGGCTTGAGTCGCCGGGGGCCATCCTTGGTGATCGGGCTATCTAAAATCTGGTCGGTGCTGCCCACTTCGGGTGATAACCGGACCAATAAGATTGTCAGAATGGGACCAAGACGCTTCAAGTGGCTTGCACTTCAGTGAATTGTTTCCGCGGAGGTTCTCTCTTGCAAGCGACCGCATTGGGGGGTCGTGATGTGGTTTTCTGGTCACATGGAGTATGCAGCGAATCGGAAGGTATACAAGGTCGTTGGTAAAATTTTACGAAGAGACATCTGTGTGGGCCGGAAATACTGTCAGGTTGCTAGCATGTGCGTTAGGGACGATTAATTTGGACGCTTTCCGCGATTGCGTATACCATGAGAAAGTAGAGTTCATAGGTCGGGGGAGGAGCCCAGAACGCCGGTCACTCGAGAAACCATGACGATACACACCATTCTTCACGTTCTCAACCGAGGAGGGATAGATCAAGCGTTGATCTGAAATCTGCTCCCGTTTCCCATCGCAGCGATTCTCTCAACCTCATCCTCGGTAAGACCGAGCCCGCGTGGGGCGGGAGCGAGGAGAATCGCGTATTCGCCCAGTAAATTTGTGCGGAAGGGGAGGATATCGTCGGTCTGCGAATTGAAGGGTTCAGAGCGACGGGATAGATGTAGAGACTTGAAAGGCATACACAAATGGCAATAGGATGGTTTTTCTTCAAATAGAACCGGATATGGTGTGTCTCCAGGTCCGGGACGGTCTTACACCTGGATTGCACAGGTGAAGAACTCCATCTATCAAGGACGACCGATATGACCTACAGGAGGTTCGAGGTGAGGCAAATTTCGATCGCCATCTTCTCTCGAATGACGAATTCTTGGGCTTCCTCGTTCAGGTAACTCGCGTGTCCCAAACGGTCTGGTTTGAAGCTAAGGAGCTTGAGTGTGTCTTCAGGTGTGTTTTTGGTCGTCTGGCTTATGCTTAGCATGGACCAATTCGCAGAGAGCAAGACGGAAGGGCACCTCGGCGATGTGGAGTGTGATGCCCAGCCCCGCCGCTTTGACGGCCGCAAAATGGCTCGTAAAGTGTTCCATATCGCCCGCCTAGATAACCGTAAGCACTGGGTACTATTATCGGCCCAAGAGCTGCTCACAGCGGGGTCGCCACAAAGATCAACACCGGCGACCCTCCTCCCCCTTCTCTTGAGAGTGATCACGGCTTCGACACACTCATCAGCCACTTCTTTCGACATTCGGCGGTCGAGGCTCACAATGAGTGCGGCCTGGTCTACACGGTACTTCTCCACTTCATCGAGCACGGTCTCTACATACTCCAGCCTCGTCATCGCGGTAGTCTTCCTTGGAGTGGAACGGAGTTCCAGGTACGTAGCCTGGGGATACTCTTCCCCATCCACGAGCTCGAGAAACTCCGCCAGTATCGCACGTGTAGCCCGCGCAAGGGCCTCTTTGGTAGAAGTAAGGGCGTAGATGGCGGGAAAGAGGGGAAAGAAGTCTTGTATCCCGTCAAGTACGACGCCGCCCTGTAGCATTTCAATCCCGGATTGGATAACTGGAAGAGGTGGATCTGAGTCTGCCTCGGATGGCGCGTACTCCGTCGCTAGTTGCTGGAGGACTGGTAGGGGTATAGAGCCGTTAAGGTGCGCGTGAAGCTCGACTTTTGGCAAGGCCTTGAGGAAATCCACCTGGGACGGGGTCAGGGCTTCGATAGCGTCCAACGCGTGTTTCGATAGTGTCATATCCGGTATCTGTAAGGTTGGGATATCTAGGACCGAGAGGAGATGCCGAGGAAAAAGGTGACTGTCGATCATCTCGGCCACTCAAGTACTCATCCTCTTCCATACTCGTCATTATGATCGGGCCTACCGTCCCAGAAGTAGCCAGGCGGTCGACTACACCTGAGGCCGGGCCCTCGGTAGGGCCAGAGATTCCGACAGATTACGCGACCATGAATCCCGTGGAGGACGACGATGAGGACGACGACGACTATGTTCCCGAACTTCCGCCGGATCTCGCTGCTCAACGAACGGCCCAAAAAGCGAGGGTTCTGGGGCCTTCGTTGCCTTCGGCTGCACAGGATACCTATGAAGGCAGCGACGACGACGACGACGACGACGACGTTGGACCTATGCCTCTACCCGCATACCTGAGTTCTCAGCAGCAGGAGAAGAGCGCAGTTGAAGAGTTCTTGGAGAGGGAGAAACGACGGAAACAGGCTATGGAGGTACGTGATGTCGGTTCTTTCTCGAGATTCCGTATCTTATTATCTGCTAGGACGCGGCGAAACCAAAGGCCCTCAAACGTGACGAGTGGATGTTGGTGCCCCCCTCAAAGTCAGACTTACTTGGATGTACGTCAGAGAGACACGTTTCTGTGGCTAGGGAAGGCTCACGCTGATGCGAATCGAAACAGCTATTGACCCAACTCGGTTGAATAAGGGGCGAAAGTTTGCTCCTAACACCAATCCTAACGCTGGTTCAACCGACACGTCACTATGGACAGAAACTCCTGCGGAACGACAACAGAGGTTGGCCGATGAGCTGTCTGGAAAGAAGCGGCGGAAAGAGAACGCCGAGATCCCTGACGATGACGGTCTGGGTGCTCTGGAGGCTCGAAAGCGGCAGAAGACCGAAGACGAGCTCCAAAAGGCCGTGACTGAACATAACGTTCGTGGGTTCATCATTTCTTTATCTTTCTCCCTAACTTACGTCGGTTATAGAGGAAGAATCGACCAGAGTCCCTGTTACGGATGCACGCGAAGAACGAGGAAACTTTGCAACCAAAATCAAAGAAGGACGAGGCTATATGGGACCATTCGAGAGATATGGCCCTGTCTGGACGTTTGTTGGATGATAAATCGAGAAGTAAAATCATTGCAGATTCCGCTGGGCTGTCCGACAGATTTGGGTCTAGCAAATTCGCCTGAGTGTTGGGACTCATCGAGCCACACACGCAAGGCGCAAGTCGTGCTTCGTCGATTCATCACCAAGTGTATTATCCTGTGGATTTTTTCTATTCCAATTGTACCACCTAGGGTTACCGTGCGATCCTGATCGACGGACCTGTTTGTCTAATCCCACAGTGCGCTTCTTTCATGTCGTACTGGTAACCTGCCAATCACCACCTCCGCGTGTTCTTCGATGGTCATATAGCGATGACCGACACCAACCAATGGGAACTCTTGGAAAAGGTCGTCTGACCGGTTTCGGCAATGCGATCTCCAGAATCGCTTCTTAGAGGGATCCTGGTTACTCGCTTTATCCCATCGGAGTCCCGCTTCTCGGTTGCTCGTCTTCAGCACACTGCTACCACAGCATGATCCAAGAAGCTGGCGAATTCTAGACCTTCCCCCACATTCGACCCACCATCGTGACTATTCGATCTTCACTCAATACGCAAATTCGCTGGCGGAGTGTCCTGAATTCTCGGTGGATCCAGCTCAAAGGATCTTCGCGTTGTTTTCTACGCAAAATCTAGCATTTGTGGCCCCGGTGGAACGACTCATACGATACATGCATTCTGCGCGCGCCACTCACGTACGATGGGACCAGTGGAGGGAAGATGTCATACCGATACACCTTCATCCCTACACTATAGCCCTTCGGATCTTTGATGTGGAGGTGATGGCACTGTAAGATTCATACTATCCGGGTGAGTGGGGTGTTGGGGTGTACAATCTCAGCAAATCGGGCCAAAGAGATATCCAGATCCAGAAGGTTAGCGGGGGGCAGGGTGGAGGATACAGAAGGGTTCTTTCAACTTCAAAGTGGTTCTCCCAATACCGGATTGGAAGTATACCTAACAGCACGCTACTGGTGGGGAATAAAGTTGTCTGCTTTTTTGTGAGTCCCCTTTACGTCCAAATGTTGTCGTGCTACATTCAACTTTACACCGTACAGGAACGGCCGTCGCCCTCTAGCGGAGTATTCTCTATGCACCTGGAAAACGGATTAGATGTGGACTCTGGTGGGGAGACCGAGATAGCTGGCTGAGAACGGTCCAGGTAGAAAGTTTGGGCCGCGAGTTCATCTGGGACGCCACTCAACATCACGATTTGGTAACGATAAGGATCAGATTGGCGGGGGGGGGGTGAGAACACCGATGCAGGCTATATGAGTCCCCATCGTGACTTTGTTTAGGACACCCAATAGATAAACGCGCAACACGGCTTCGGAGACGAAACGCGGCACTCGACACCGGATGGCACATATCCTACAACAACCATCAAAATTCCCACACGCGCAGCACACCCGCGGGGGGGTCCTCATCCCTCTCAAGGTCCTAACATACAACACTTGAGTCGGGTTTGAGTCAGATTTGGAAAGCGGGGATTATTCACCATAAGAAACGCAATGCTATCATGCCCACCGTTTGAAAAGTGGACCGCGGAGCCACCCCAGGGCAGGCAACGTTGAACGCTTGGCCACTGCACGTCTCCTTGAACCCTCCCGTCTCCACCGACCCTTATTCCCGCGTCCCTCGCGGATGCTTGCACACTGAAATCGTACACATCCATCCACGTTTTCCCACCACCCAGCCCGGCCCAGTATGTGCAAAACAGCCGAGGGCCGGAGACCCAGAGAGCTGGGCGACCTCCGGGCTGAACCCTGACTGCATGGGTTTTCCATTGCCCCCATTGCAAATCCGCACCTCCCCGTTCTTGAGCTAGCCTAAGAAGCACCTCCGTCTTCATGACGAAAATGAAATCGTACTCGTAAAGCTCAACGGCTAGCACCCGTTCAGAGGCATCCGGATAGAATGGTGCAAGCAAGTCCTCCTCAGGGGAAGGCTTGTATGCTCCCAGGTCTAAATGGAGGTGCATCACCTCCAGATCAATGTGCTCCTGTGGGTCGAAATGGAACGTGGTTTGCACCGGCGTTGCACTGTCTGTTGTCGTTTGCTCTGTGTTCAAGAGCACCAGCCTTGGAACCAAAGTAGGCTCACACGAGGTGAGAACAAGTGCGAGCCAATAATCGTCAACGAATTTGGCAAGCCGGTAGAACTCGTTCTCGAGCTCCTGAGCAAGCGGTCCGCGTCAGCGTGGAGTTGCACATGAGCAGTCGACGCACCAGCAAAATCTGCCCCGCGGTCCAATCCCAAACAACAGCTTGCGTTATATGTGTGTCGGAGATCCCTCTCAAAACAGCGAGTCTGGAACCTGTGATTGACATGTCTAGAATTTCGATAGACGTACCGCCTTCGGGTGCGAAGGTGGGTGCGAAGGTGTGGGACAAGACCGCTTTCCGAGCAGCTGGGTGGGGTTCTCCGTCGCTCGAAGTCCTCAAATGGATTATCCACCTATACAACCACAATTACGCTCAGCGCGCCGCTGAAAACGCAAGTGCAACTCACGTCCACAACAACTCTTCGACGACAGCCATGATATTAGCTTGAGGGCAAAATGTGAAAATTTTGGCTTCAAGGTCCTCCAGCGAAACGTCCCACGTTCTCCTTGGAATACCTCGCGTAACGGATCCCAAGGTGAAGAATCTAACCGAATTCTCCCAAAGGATCCCACACGTGCCACCCACGGAGATGGTCTGTTGGATGGGCACATGGAGAACCTCGTCCCACTTTTCTGCATTGTCCAAAGTTTCCCAACGCCTGCTGTACGCTGCGAGAGCACTGCGGCAATCGAACAAAGATGCTTCCGTCCGCGGATTGCGTTTCAATCCGGCAGCAAAGAGGTCGATCTCGTATTGGATCGAGAGAGAGTCTCGTACAAGACTGCGGCAAGCGTGATTGGCCTCTCGAAATTCCCATACTTAGCAAACACGCGGATTCGAATGACCTCAATGATGTTTCTTACCAAAGACAACCGTAGGATGTCCGGAGCGGAAGTAAAGAGAAAGATCCGTTCCCAGAGTTCGATGGGAAGTCTTTCGATTAGCGATGGAGGATCTGAGGTCGACATGACTTTGAAGAGTGATGTTGTGTGTCGCAGGGCCCTACTGTGGTAGCAGCCGACCGAAACTCGAAACAATCGCGATCAGTGGTTTGGAAGTCGCACAGTGCCGACGCCGGGTCATTTCGAGTTCACACGCTTGCCACTTTGCTTCCGTGCAGACGGATAAAGACAAGCCAGTTACTTCTGCTTATGACCTTTGGCTCAGCACACCAGCTCACGAATCGTACGGAAGAAACACGGGCTGCCACAAGAGTTGACGGATTGCGCCATCGACTTCCCCCATGATGACCCTGACACCCCAAAGCGGGTGTCTCTCACCTCAAAGGCGCGGCCCGGCTGCAGTCGCCACCGCCTAGTGTAAGGAGGCCCATATTTTCGTGGACCGTCATTCCCCCCCTCAGTTGGGCAACTTCAAAGAGCGAAAAACCCACCTTCATCATCCGTTTGTGCCGAGTATGTCACTCTAACCGATCAGGCCCCCGACGGTGTTGCTCCACCTCCCCCTGCATGATGATCACTTCCTCGAAGTCCCGGAGTCTGTCCTGTCAACCACACGTATTCTTGACCCTCACTTCCCTCGGCAATCCAGAGACGGCTGTTACTGGTGCACGAGAGCGATACCCCCGAGACGGACGGGGAGCTCACGAACCAGATTGGTTTCCCCAGCTTCCGTGGTAGCTTCAAACTCACCAGCCTAAAGGCTGTTTGTTGTGGGTTCATAAACGCACCGGTTCACTCCCCCCCCCCGCCGCCGCATACATTCCAATCCGATTCCATACTGTTCCATCTTTACCAACGTGTCATCTTTTTTTGGGGACACGCGCCCTGGTCGCTGGAAGGATCCTCCTGGATGCAGCGCCTTCGCTCGTGGTCTCTCGCATCAAATTTCCGGCCAACACATTACTGGGTGATGGGTTCCTCGCCCCATGTGGGCACCTCGAGGAATTGTATCTGGGTGATGGATCCATTGATATACCCGAAGCCCTCATCCGCCGTTTTCTTGAGTCGGGTGAAGATAGCAGCTTGGGAAGCCCCAGGCGAGGCACTGATTCGGTTATGGAGAAGGCAACAAACAGGCGGCATATTGGCGGTCGTGTTTTCCGTACCATTGCCTACGGGGGGTGCGAGGCCGCATACCGCGTTTTCGAGATCATGGTCTGTTATTCGCGGGATGTCGGGGTCATCAAATTGCAAGCCGCTGGCGGCTTGGCCGGGCCTGAAAACCCATGCGAATAGCCAAGGCAACATCCTCATCTTTCTTCCGTTGTATGCAATCCCCAGTACCCAATCCCAGGCTCCTACCCAACCTTCGACGAACGGACAAAAAAATTTCTTTTTACGTTGAGCTCGACCAGGTTGTCCACTTGCGAACGACTGGTACAAAGCCAATCAACCAATCAGGGGCGCAAAAACGGCGCTTAACGCCCAAGTTTTATGCGTGGCTGGTTTTTTTTAGGAAACAAGCCCGGCCCGATACGTCTCATCGAGCCGATGGGAAGGAGTCTGCTGATCATCGTTCACCCGTGCAATCTCTTGAGTAACGCCCGTTACACTTCGCATAATTGGGCTGTGTGCTTGCGGTCTGCGTCTCCGGCACCCTCTTACTCTTCATCCACGACATGCACCAACTATCTGACATAGCACTCGAGGCGATCCTCAAGGAGTGGAACCCCCAGGAATACGACCCACCGAATACCAATATCCGGGAGTGGACCCACACCATCGAATCTCTATGCGACACATATGGGATCCCGGACACTCAGCGACCGCAGTGCGCGGCGAGGTTCATCGAGGGTGCACTCCGCACTGAGTTCGAGGATGTGTTGAGAGATTCTCGGGCCAGGTTTGGCCCCATTCGCTGGGCTCAGTTCACGAATTTCATGGTTGCATTCGATCGTAAGCGAGTTTCGATAACCATCGAGCCATCGGTGACAGAAATCCTACAGGCGATTTCCGGAAGACATGGGAGAGTGGGTGCACCCTTCCTCGTTGTTCGTCGGTCCGCGCTCATACGTGCTCCTCCTAACAGACCTTCCATTCTACGAACGGTACCCAAAACTCACAGGTTCTACCCTAGGGATCACTGGTTTTGCCCTGTTGACTCCGGTCGCTGTCGTTGGTACCCTCATTGCTGTGGGTTTTGCCTCCGCGGGCATCGCCGCCGGTAACTCAATTATCTTCCAACTCAACGAGATCCGATGTTGAGGTGAAGTTTAGGCAGTGTCGCCGCAACCATCCAGTCCATCTTGTTGCTTCAATCTGTTGGTGCGACCGTGGCCTTGCCATTAGCCGGGACGGTCTTCGCAGGCGCTGCTGTCACCGGGGCCGGAACCGCTGTCACAAATGGTGAATCGGTCACCGCTGGCGAGCTTCTTCCTGATTCGATTGCCTGCGGCCACCGCCCCGGTGGTGACGACGACAGTGACCCGCCTTCACGCCACCGGGCCATTCCTCAAGAGTACCTCCTCACACCTCAGGCTGTTCAGGCCATCGTCAAATCATGGGGTATCACAGCGTACAACCCTCCTGGGATAGATACCGCAAGTTGGCTTAGTCGAGTACGCAAACTTTGTGATGCGCATGGGGTCCCCGTCACGCAACGAGCCCTGTGTGCCATGCACTATATGAGAGCCGACTGTCGAGAAGCAGCCCTCGCTGCTGGAGGCTACGACATGACGTGGGATGAGTTCACAACGTGGTTATTCCAATATGATTGTATGCGTTATTTCAAGGATTCCGTTCCCGGTGGCTTACACACTAACTAGACGCGAATAGAACGAGCGCAAATAGTAACCGTTTCCGCTTTTCCATGCCGAAAATGGTTTGCTGACTTGTGCACGCCAGGGAGGATCGCAGAGCTGTTGGCGAAGTCGAAAGTTTGAGAACCCTGCCGTGTTTGAGGAACTGACGCAAGGCGCGCAACTTTCGTGCAGTTTCAGACTTTCCGGTTGTACTTTTTCATTGGTTACTTTGAGGAAAATTGGTTCAAATAGATGCTCCGAGGCTGATTCGACGGCACGATCCCAAGGATAATAACAAGATAACAATGTTGTTCCTCAATCTTAAGCCCCAATGACAGCATTTTAGATCGGCATTTATGACGCGGCAGCTCCTCTGAGGTTCCAGAGACAGGGTGAGGGTGCGTTGGGAGGGCTCTGGCGCAGCTAGGAGATCCCAAGGGGAGGGTTCGTATCCACCCGCTTCGAATAAGCGGGTCTAGCGGCGAGAAAACCTGGGGTCTGGAACCAGGTCGGCGCTGGTGTGTTCAGTGTGACACCTGCTCCGCGTCCAAAAGTAGCGGGCGCGAAGGTACATCGCGCGATACGCTGATGAGTAGCCGGTAATCATCGAGAAACCCAGGGCGCTGCTAGTGAGAGCTATGCTGCCCCTGGAGTGGACTCGTATATCGTCACACCTTCCAATATCTTCACGTTTCCTACGATCTACACAAAACTCGGCGAGTTGCTTGTGGCACGTAACTTGAGGTGGTAAGCCACACCTTCTTGCCCAAGAAATTACGGATCCCCAGAGCAGAACCACCGTCCTAGGTGATACACTTGATAGGGGAATGGGCATACGCTGCCCTCGTTTTGTGTCGGGAGCCCTAAATCCACTCCCAGCCTGGACCAGTGGACTGCAAACCGCGTACAGAACCAACCTTCGTGACACCCTTGATTATATATTCAAGATGAGACCCCCGATTGTTCGTATGCAGGCGACGTACTTCCTGCCACCTTGCCAGACGGCAAGAGTACCCTTGGCGGCAGCGTCTCGGGGTTTCGAATGGAAATAGGCAAGTAGTTAGTAATTCCCCGGTTCTCCAACCCTACGCATTCAGTTAACGTATCCAGAATCAAGGTTTTCTGACAACGACATGCCGCGCGAAAAGCTGATAGACCCTGTTCTTTATTCTATGGTTTTCCTTATGAGTGGATGGACGAGAGACACCCTCGGACGTGGTCATCAAGGGAAGTTTCCTGGATTGCAGAGCAGTTTAACCTCAACTACGTCGTCGAGTCGCCGTGTCCTCTGTTTTTTTTAGTAGGATCGCCCTCGAATTCGAGGGGGGAGTGAAGAGTTGGATCTCATGTTCCATAGCGACACCGTACACGCCGCCCGCAGTAGGCTGGAATCCAACCTCAAGCCTTCCGTTCGCTGTTGGGTACCCTCACCGTTGCTTGGTGCTCGTCGATGTCCTTAAAATTCTCCCATCTCGAACGGTATTCCCCTAGAACCTCAATACTGTTGGCGACGGTGACACCGGCCGCCAAATTAGGTCCCAATCCAGTACCACAGAGGCCAAGTTTGTGGGAAAACGACGAATGAGACCACGGGTTGCCTATCTCAAGAAGCTCGGTTGAGTCGTGCGTATGTCGGATATGCATGTCGTTCCTTGCCTGCTTTAGGCTGGAATCCAACCTCAAGTTCAGAGGGAGTAGCTAACCCGCTTCAGCCTAAAAATATCGGGGACAGGGAGTCTGAGCTCGATCAAGAGCGCGATTCTAGAACCACTGGCTCGCTTGTCGGCCACCCAAGGGATGCTGTAGTGCCCCAAGTCCAGTGTGAGGATTTTCCGGAGGGGTACCTCGTGAGGTGAACCATCCAGGAGGCTAAGAAGGTGTATTTTTATGAACCTGCCAAGAGTTAGACTATCCACCCTCGTGTGACAGGAAAACTCGTGAAAACTCACCTTGTTCCCGGTTGAAGGACATCGAGGAGATTATCCTGCGGGCGTGCAAGGTAACTATTGAAGCGGAATGGGAGCCCCAGCGTTCATTCTTTGACCATTCGTTGACTTGGTGATAATGGGGCGCGGGTAAAGATGACCGTACTATCCCCAAAGTGCGCTGAGAAGAGATCTTGACTGGCAGGGCGCGAGTTGAACGCGCCCACTCGGCTCTTCAAGCTTCAAGGGCCAATCTTGTTGCACCGACGTTTCTGTGCCTTTCCACCCGTCCACGTATTTACGGAGTCGTGCCCGAAGTCCGGGAAGACTGCACACAGCGCGGGGATTATCGACTGAACCCGCATCGAAGAGGTCGATGCGGTGCTGCAGGTACTGGGAGCTGGAAAAAAGGTCTAGGAAGAGGTGGCTGACCTACAGGGGATTGAGGAGGGTCAGTCGATGAATGGGTGTATGGACGGCGTTGTGGATCATACCTCTTTCATCTTCAAGATATCCACATCGGAGGGAGAGACGACAGGATCTGCCCCAAGGGCTCTGGAGGAAGCTCAAATGGTGAGATGGGACACATTGCCAACTCGGTGCGTAGTGGTGTGGGTGAGAATTACTGTGGGAGATACCCCCCTGTGCTCGCCGCGTCGATCGGTTGGATCAACAACACTCCTCCCCCTCGCCACCACTTCTTGCGTGCAATGCCCAAATCACAGAATTTAATACAAGAACTACCCGTGAACATCTCAGGAAACCTTGGATCTGTGAGTGGCAGATGTGGACCTCAACGAGTGAATTGCACGCGGGGGCAAGGGCTCTGAGGATGGGAATAGCTTGGGAGGCGTTTAAAGGACCGGGGAAACTGCTTTATATCTAGCTCTCCCATCCTGCAGTATACGATTGAACGTGTTGCGAACGTGTCGCGGCCGCGTGTAGGGTAATTCAAGTGCTCCAGCGGTGTTTGCTGAGTTCTCTTCTATAGGTATCGCTCGAGATGGGACCCCTGTCTCGACATCGCATGCCCCTCTGAGTCATCGGTAGTTTCTGCAGCCACGAGGCTCCTGGAGGCGTATATCCGAAGTTCGACATCTTTGCTGACAGACGTTTCCCCGCCGCTTGGCACCTTGGGTTTGGAATTGACGGACTTGGGTGAAGAACATCGTGAGTCTATCCGCTGTCCCAACTGTGCAACCCCCGAGTGTCCAGTGGAAATAGTACAGTTTTAAGGTGTTACTTTCGTTTTCCACTTGTTGGTTCAGCTCCCCCCTCCCACACGGCGGAACCCCCCGAGCTGATTCCGCTTGACATCGCCGTCTCCGCGGACAAACCTTCCATGCACGAGGATGCCCCCCACGCGTGATCCGCGTCATTGAATCGGTAGGGTGCGAATGTATGCTGATCCGCCCAGGTACAGCGTGACAACCGGAAGAGTGGGGGGTGAACTTCCTTTCCCTTTCTTCCCGGATCCCACTAGGCGATCAGTTGATCTGTTCTGCGAGCAATAGAATGCCCTAGTCTAGATACAAGACGATTGGGAGCAACCTCTCTGCAGCCCTCCTCATTCGGCTCGGGTGGTTGGTCGGAGTGTGAATTTTTTGATTCAATCATTAGAGATCTGGTTTTCGGATCTCATGTGGGTCTGCAGAGATTTACTCCCTCAGTGCAGCCTCGGCTAGCATTTAAAACTCAGATTCCCAGAGGGTCTGGCTCGAGACTAAGAATGCCCATGGGGATGCCAAGGTGTTCTCTGCGTGGAAACGCCGGCCAGGCCCGCGAGAGATAACTGTCAAGTGGAAAAAAGGCGTTTGCCGTCGAATCTAGCGGTAGGTCTGTGAGGTGGATATACGGGATCAAGACGAGGAGAAGTGGGAGGATGTCCGGATGTGTCATTCGAGCCACTGTTATTGTACTACAAAAGACGCTACTTCTTATTATAACGCATGAGGAGGGTCGATACGGATGTTCTTTATGTTCTCCCGGAGGTTGTAGGCGGCTAAGAGGCAGGCTTTGATGCTTTCCACCCACGATTTCTTACCCGCACTCTCAAGTTACAGCCACCAACTGCCACCAAAGACAAATAGATACAAATAACTTTTAGCCGTAAGAGGAAATCTGTTGAACTCGCGATTGCCGCTGAAAGCGGAGGCGACGCGACTCGTCGGTTGAACTTGTTGTACGATTTACGAACGCGACATGAGTCGCATTTCCAGACTATTATACCCAGAGACGGCCGTCGACGCCGTCGTCACCCTTACACTCTTCTTCTCTCTCGGCATCTGGCTCGTCATCCAGCGCTACAAAACCATCCGCGACAGAGCCGTCCTTTTCTACTGGCCAGCACCACCAGTACGTGTCACTCCAACTCAAAACCCAACGCTTTCGATTGACACGCAGCTCTCATTCGCAGGAAGCTGACCCAGATCACAGATCCAAATATATCGAGAACCCTTCACTCGATGCCCACCTCACTGATCATTCGCTCTTGCCGCACGGCGCCGCGAGGGACAGGAAACACATAACCTCTTATGATCCCGCTACCGGACTTCACTTGAGGACGTTCATGGCCGATAACCAACGAGATATAGAAAGGAAAATAGTTAATGCCGCCGCTGCCCAGGAAGAATGGGCCTTTTCGTCGTTCGCTGATAGGAAACGCGTTATGAAGTCGTTGAAGAGGTGGTTGGTCGAGAACCAGGATGCTTGCGCGCGTGTCGCTGCAAGGGACTCTGGAAAGACTTGTGAGTTGGCCGGCTCGTCATTTTTTTTCTTATGCTTTTGGCGGACACGCGTTGATTATTTCATCTCAGTCCTGGATGCTGGCTTTGGTGAGATTCTGACGACAGCCGCCAAGCTGGATTGGTTGCTCGACCATGGAACTCGTGTCTTAAGGCCCGAGACACGGTATTCCAGTCTTTTGACCATCTACAAACACGCCGAGGTCCATTTTGAGCCCCTTGGTGTCGTCGCGGCCTTGGTTTCGTGGAACTATCGTACGTTATATGCGCATTGATGTCCATCGAATTTAGCCTAACAACGAGTCTTAGCGTTGCACAACTCATGGTCACCAATCATCGCTGCTCTGTTCACCGGAAATGCCGTCATCCTGAAATGTTCCGAGCACGTTATCTGGTCCACCCTGTGGTTCGTCGGTGCCATCAAGGAGTGCTTGCGGGCTTGCAGATTCAACCCCGAGCTCGTCCAGGTGTGTCATGACTTGTTCTCGGTGGGAGGGGTCGTGCTAAACTGATTTCAGGTCGTCTGTTGTTTACCTACTGAGGCCGAGGTTCTGACGGGGT
>Ga0307517_10002567_pt1 | contig 28918 bp, 22 predicted proteins | sample 23_EM_MG_FD_194515 | JGI IMG/M metagenome (GOLD analysis project Ga0307517, IMG submission 194515) | Populus trichocarpa ectomycorrhiza microbial communities from riparian zone in the Pacific Northwest, United States - 23_EM | ecosystem: Host-associated > Plants > Roots > Unclassified | place... | reverse complement strand
CGCGATCTTGGCGGCGTTGCTGGTGCCGCTGCTGGAACTGCCCGAGGCGATGAAGTAGTGGATCTTTCCTTCGGCCACGTACTTCTTGAACGCCGCCAGGGTCGGTGTCGGGTCGGTGCCATTGAAGCCGCCGATGGCCATCACCGGTTCGCCGCTGGCCAGTTGGTAGCTGGCGGCAGTGGTGGAGCCGACCGTGGCGGCGGCCCAGGTGTACGAGTCGGCGTCGGCCTTGAGCAGGGCCGTCATCTTGGAGCTGACCGTGACGCCGTTGAGCAGGGCGCCGATGTTGGCGCCGCCGCCCATGCCGCCGCCTCCGCCGGTGGGGGCAGTACCCGTGTTGCCGGTCGTACCGGTGTTGCCCTGCGGGGGCGTACCCGTACGCGCCTGGCCGCCCTGGCCGGTCGGGGCGTTGCCGCCGCCCGTGCCACCGCCCGGCCTGCCTCCGCCGCCGCCCATGCCCATGCCGCCGGTGCTCGGGCCGGCGGTCGGCAGGGCGCCGGTGTGGGCGGTGCCGACCGTCGTCAGGGTGTAGGCGAAGGGCCCGGCCAGCGAGGCCACGATGCCCAGCGAGGCGGCGGCCAGCGCGAGGCGCCGGTTGAGGCGGCCCGCCAGCACGATGCCGACGGCGGCGATCAGCCCGGCGGGCAGGACGGCCCAGCGCAGCCAGGTGTAGGAGTCCGCCGAGGCGCGGCCCAGCAGGACGTAGGACCAGATCGCGGTCACCGCGACCGTGCCGCCGAGCACCGAGGAGGCGGCCAGGCCGCGCCGGTGCTCCCAGAGCAGCCCGGCGCCCATGCCGACCAGCGCCGCGATGTAGGGGGCGAGGGCGATCGTGTAGTAGGCGTGGAAGATGCCGCTCATGAAGTCGAAGACCGCGAGCGTGCACAGCAGCGACGCGCCCCACACCAGCAGCGCCGAGCGCCGGTCGTCGGCGCGGCCGCCCTTGCGGGTCACCCACAGCCCGCCCACCAGCAGGATCACCGCGGCCGGGAGCAGCCAGGAGATCTGGCCGCCCATCTCGGTGGTGAACATCCGGAAGACGCCGGTCGCGCTGCTGTTGCCGGAGGCGCCCAGGCTGCCGGTCTCGTTGCCGGTGAGCCGGCCGAAGCCGTTGTAGCCGAAGGTCAGGGACAGGAAGCTGTTGTCCTGCGAGCCGCCGATGTAGGGCCGCGAGGAGGCTGGCCACAGCTCGACGATGGCGACCCACCAGCCGCCGGACACCACGATCGCGCCCAGGGCGGCGGCGAGCTGCCAGAGCCGCCTGCGCAGACGGGTCGGCGCGCACACGCCGTAGACCAGGGCGAGCCCGGGGAGGATCAGGAAGGCCTGGAAGGTCTTGGTGAGGAAGCCGAAGCCGATCGCGACGCCCGCCAGCAGCAGCCACTTGGTGCGGGCCTGCTCGGTGGCGCGCTGCGTGCAGTACACGGCGCACACCATGAGCAGCGTCAGCAGTGCCTCGGGGTTGTTGTAGCGGAACATCAGCGCCGCCACCGGGGTCACCGCGAGCGACGCGCCCGCGATCAGCCCGGCTGCCGCGCCGAAGCGGCGGCGTACGGCGGCGAACAGCACGTAGACCGCCGCGACGCCCATCAGCGCCTCGGGGACCAGCATGGACCAGGAGTTGAGGCCGAAGATCCGGACCGACAGCTCCATGGGCCACAGGGACGCCGGGGGCTTGTCGACGGTGATGAAGTTGGAGGCGTCGGAGGAACCGAAGAAGAAGGCCTTCCAGCTCTCGCTGCCGGCCTGTACGGCCGCCGAGTAGAAGCTGTTGGCCCAGCCGGAGGCGCTGAGGCTCCACAGGTACAGCCCAAGGGTGCCGAGGAGCAGCCCCAGCACGGCGGGCCGCACCCAGCGAGGGTTGGCGGGCGGCCCTGCGGGGGCCTGCGCAGCCTCGTTCTCGCTGCGTGATGGGAGCGTCAGAGTAGTCATGGACCTGAGAATGCCGGGGCGCTCTGAGGTGACCCTTTGATGTGCCTTTCGGGATTCTGTGCAGTGGGTGAGAAGGTTCTGAGACCGGCCGTGCCGCTCAGCGGTCGGTCTCGTCGTCGCCTTCCTCGCCGGCTTCGAGGAGGTTGGCCGCCGCCCCGATGATCTTCGGATCGGGTTGTCCCACGATCTCGTCGTCCCGGTCGGTGTACGGGAAGCGGGCGAGCACGCTGCGCATCGCCTCGACCCGGGCGCGCTTCTTGTCGTTGCTCTTGACCACGGTCCAGGGCGCGTGCTCGGTGTCCGTGGCGCGGAACATGGCGACCTTGGCGGCCGTGTAGTCGTCCCACTTGTCGAGCGAGGCCAGGTCCATGGGGCTGAGCTTCCACTGCCGCACCGGGTCGACCTGACGGATGGTGAAGCGGGTGATCTGCTCGCCCTGGGAGACCGAGAACCAGAACTTGATGAGCTGGATGCCGTCGTCGACGAGCATCTTCTCGAAGTCGGGCGCCTGCTGGGTGAACTGCCGGTACTCGTGATCGCTGCAGAAGCCCATGACCCGCTCGACCCCGGCCCGGTTGTACCAGGAGCGGTCGAACAGCACGAGTTCGCCGGCGGTCGGCAGGTGGTGGACGTAGCGCTGGAAGTACCACTGGCCGCGCTCGCGCTCGGTCGGCTTCTCCAGCGCCACGACCCGGGCGCCGCGCGGGTTGAGGTGCTCGGTGAAGCGCTTGATGGTGCCGCCCTTGCCGGCGGCGTCCCGGCCCTCGAAGACGATCACCAGACGCTGGCCGGTCTCCTTTATCCAGGACTGCAGCTTCAGCAGTTCGATCTGCTGCAGCCGCTTGTGCCGGTCGTACTCCGGCCGGCTCATCCGCTCCCGGTACGGGTAGTTCTCGCGCCAGGTGTCGACCGGACTGCCGTCGGAGTTGACGAGGATCGGGTCGTCGATGTCGGTGTGGTCCACCCGCATGCCCTGCCGCAGCAGATCGGGGGATGTGACATGGGTGGTCACGGCGTCTCCTGACTACGCTGGCGGGCTCAGTTGTGGAACTGCGGGATGATCAGATACAGCCCGTACAGCACGGCTGCGGCGCACACGAGGAAGCACAGTCCCGCGCCGGCCAGCGCGGCCGTACCGCCGGTGCCTGCGCCCGTGGCCGTACTTTCCTCGCGCCGGGAGAGCGCGAGCACGCCGAGCGTGAAGATCACGACGACCGCCACGGTCGCGCCGATGCTGACGACGGTGACCTGGCCGAGAGCGCTCCAGTCCAGACTCATGGTGTACCTCCTCCTCAGACGCTGACGCCGGCCGCGGCCGGCTGCGGCCGCATCGCGACCTCGTGGTGGTCGTTGACGTTCCCAGCGTGCACCGGGTTGCGGCGCGAGGCGAGATAGATGGCCGTCGCCGCCGCGATCGCCGCCAAGGCGATCAGTACCGTGCCGAACGTGCCGCCGTGCACGACCACACCGGCCGACACCGCGCCGACGGCCGCCGCCGAGGGCAGCGTGACCAGCCAGGCGACCGCCATCCGCCCGGCGGTGCCCCAGCGCACCTCGGCGAGCCGCCGGCCGAGTCCGGCGCCGAGGATTCCGCCGGAGCAGACCTGCGTGGTGGACAGGGCGAAGCCCAGGTGGGCGGAGGTGAGGATGACCGCGGTGGAGGCGGTCTCGGCGGCGAAACCCTGCGGGGACTGGATCTCGGTGATGCCCTTGCCCATCGTGCGGATGATCCGCCAGCCGCCGATGTACGTGCCCAGACCGATGGCGAGCCCCGCCGACGCGATCACCCACAGCGGCGGTCCGGCGTCCGCGCCGAGGGCGCCCGCCGAGATCAGCGTCAGGGTGATCACACCCATGGTCTTCTGCGCGTCATTGGTGCCGTGCGCGAGCGACACCAGCGACGCGGAGGCGATCTGGCCGAGCCGGAAGCCCCGGCTGACGGACTCGGAGCGGGCGCGGGCGCTGAGCCGGTACGCGAGGTAGGTCGCCAGCAGCGCGGCGAGCCCGGCCACGACCGGCGAGGCCACCGCCGGGATGAGGATCTTCTCCACCACCTTGTCGAAGTGCACGCCGTGCTCCCCCGCCCCGACCCACACGGCGCCGATCAGGCCGCCGAACAGGGCGTGCGAGGAGCTGGACGGCAGACCGAGCAGCCAGGTGAGCAGATTCCACAGGATCGCGCCGACCAGTCCGGCGAAGATCATGCCGGGGGTGACGAGGGTGTCGTCGACGATGCCGCCGGAGATGGTCTTGGCGACCTCGGTGGACAGGAACGCACCCACGATGTTCAGCACGCCCGCGATCAGGACGGCCGCCTTGGGGCGCAGCGCGCCGGTGGCGATGGAGGTGGCCATCGCGTTGGCGGTGTCATGGAAACCGTTGGTGAAGTCGAAGGCCAGAGCGGTGACGATCACTACCGCGACCAGGAAAGTGATGTGCTCCATGCGCAAGAGGGAAACAGCCGCGGGCGTACGGAGGCCGACGCCCGTGTGAAGGCCAGGAGTAAATCAGTTCATGTGTAAATCAAATTGGCTGTTCAGTCGTTTCAGCGGGGCTGCGGCAGCGTGGGCAGTTTCGTGTCGAACAGCCACATCGTGAACAGCCCGCCCAGCGGGTGCGCGCTGTGCCGCTGCGCCATGGCGGTGAAGTCCTCGGTGGTGACGGTGGAGTGGCGGTGGGTCGCGGTCCACTCGCGCAGCAGCGAGACGAAGGCGGCGTGCCCGATGACCGTGCGCAGCGCGTGCAGGGTGAGCGCGCCGCGCTGGTAGACGCGGTCGTCGAAGATCTTGCGCGCGCCGGGGTCGGCGATGCGGATGTCCTGGCGCATCAGGGCGAGCCGGGTGCGGGACTTGGCGGCGTGGGCTGCGGTGCTGGGCCCGCCGGAGACCTCCGACCAGAGCCACTCGGCGTACTTGGCGAAGCCCTCGTTGAGCCAGATGTGCTGCCAGTCGGCGATGGTGACGCTGTTGCCGAACCACTGGTGGGACAACTCGTGGGCGATCAGCCGCTCGTGGCCGCGCCGCCCGTCGACATGGTTCGTGCCGAAGATGGACAGTCCCTGCGCCTCCACGGGGACGTCCAGCTCCTCGTCGACCACGACGGCCGCGTAGTCGTCGAAGGGGTAGGGGCCGAAGAAGTCCTGGAAGACCGTCATCATCTGCGGCTGCCGGGCGAAGTCGTGCCTGGCCTCCACGAGGAGGCGCTGCGGCACGGCGGCGGGCTGCGGCACCGGACCGACCGCGATGTCGATCAGCTCGTACATGCCTATCTGCACGGTCGCCAGGTAGCTGGCCATCGGCGCGGGCTGCTCGTACACCCAGGTCGTGGCGGAGGCGCTGATCGTACGGGCGACGAGCGTGCCGTTGGCCACCACGGTGTACGGGGACGGGGCGGTCACCGTGATCCGGTACGACGCCTTGTCGCCGGGGCGGTCGTTGCAGGGGAACCAGGAGGGCGCGCCGGTCGGCTGGGAGGCCACCAGGGCGCCGTCCTCCAGCTGCTCCCAGCCCAGGTCGCCCCAGTCGCGGGTGCGCACCGGCTTGGGCACGCCGGTGTAGCGCACCTCGACGGTGAAGGAGGCCCCGGCGGGCAGCGCCCGGGCCGGGCGGATCCGGAGCTTGTCGGCGCGGTGCGTGTAGCGGGCCGGGCGGGCGCCGTCGACCAGCACCCGGTCGACCCGGAACGGGCCGAGGTCCAGGGCGAATTCGGACAGCGCCTGCTCGGCGACGGCGGTGATCCGGGCCCGGGCCGAGAGCCGTCCGCTGTGCGGGCGGTAGTCCAGCTCAAGGTCGTACTCGGTGGTCCGGTAGCCGCCGTTGCCGTGCTGGGGGAAGTACGGGTCGCCCGAGGTGGCCGCCCCCGGCGTCGCGGCCATCGCCGCGACGCCGCCCCGCTTGCCGTTCTTCACCGTTGTGCGTCCTGCTTCCATGCCTCGATCGGGTTGCCCAGCCAGCGGGTGGCCTCGGGCACGTTCTCGCCGCGCATCACCAGTGACGCGGGGCCGACCGTGGCCCGCGCTCCGATGACCGCGCCGGGGAGGGCGATGCCGTGCGGGCCCAGGGTGGCGCCGTCGCCGACGACCACCTCGTCCATGCGCATGATGCGGTCGTGGAAGAGGTGGGTCTGCACGACACAGCCCCGGTTGACGCTCGCGCCGTCGCCGACGCGTACGAGATCGGCCTCCGGCAGCCAGTATGTCTCGCACCAGGCGCCGCGTCCGATCCGGGCCCCCAGCGCGCGCAGCCACAGGTTCATCAGCGGGGTGCCGCCGACGGCCCCGATGAGCCACGGCACGGCGAGCACCTCGACGAAGGTGTCGGCGAGCTCGTTGCGCCACACGAAGGAGCACCACAGCGGGTGTTCGACGGCCCGGAAGCGGCCCACCAGCAGCCACTTCGCCGCAATGGCCACCGCGCATGCGGCGATTCCGCCCGCGAGCAGGATCAGCCCGCTCGTGAGCACGGCTGCGGGCAGGCCGGCGCGGTCCGCGACGGTCCCGAAGGCGGCCAGCGCGAGCACGGCCAGCGCCACGCCGCACATGACCGGCACGATCCGGCACAGCTCGACCGCCGCCCGCGCCCACATCAGGCGCCGGGGCGGCTCGAAGGTGCGGCTCTGGTCGCCCTGCTCGGCGTTGCGGGGCAGTTTCATGGGCGGCATGCCGACCCAGGAGCTGCCCGCCTTGGCGCCCTTGGGCGTCGAGGACAGCACTCCGACCAGGCCGCGCTTGGGCACCCGGCGACCGGCGGCGGTCATCCCGGAGTTGCCGAGGAAGGCCCGCTTGCCGACCCGGGCCTCGGCGATGCGCAGCCAGCCGCCGCCGAGCTCGTAGGAGGCGACCATGGTGTCGTCGGCGAGGAAGGCCTCGTCGCCGACGGTGGTCATGGTCGGCAGCGCCAGCACCGTGGAGGCCTCGACCCGGCGGCCGACCTTCATGCCGAGCGCCCGCAGCCACACGGGCGTGAACAGGCTCGCGTAGAGCGGGAAGAGGTGCACGCGGGCCATGTCCATCAGCCGTTCCGTCGCCCAGGCCTGCCAGGCGACCCGGCCGTGGACGGGGTGGTAGCCCTCGCGCAGGCCGATACCCAGCATGCGCACGCCGCCCAGGATCAGCAGGGCGTACGCGAGCATGCTGACGACGGTGGCCAGCGGCACGGCGGTCAGGGCGGCGGCCAGCGTCGGCTCGCGGTCGAGGAAGGCCTTGATGACCAGCAGGCCGGGCAGCGCGCCGAGCGCGGGCAGCAGGCCGAGCAGCAGCGAGGTGAACCCGTAGGCGGCGGTCCAGCGGCGCAGCAGCGGCGGGCGGCCGTCGGGCCAGCGGTGCGCGGCCTTGCCGTCACGGGCGGCCGGTACGCCGGACCAGCGCTGCCCGGCGGGCACCGTGCCGGTGACACCGGACCCGGGGGCGACCTCGGCGCGCTTGCCGACGCGGGCGCCGGGGAAGAGCGTGCTGCGCGCGCCGACCGTGGCTCCGGCGCCGATCCGGATGGCGCCCAGGTGCAGCAGGTCGCCGTCGAGCCAGTGCCCGGACAGGTCGACCTCGGGCTCGACGGCGCAGCCCTTGCCGAGCCGGAGCATGCCGGTGACCGGCGGCAGCGAGTGCAGGTCCGCGCCCTCGCCGACCCGCGCGCCCAGCGCCCGGGCGTAGTACGTCAGCCAGGCTCCGGCCAGTGCGGTGGCGCCGCTCAGCTCCGCCAGGCGTTCGGCGGTCCACACCCGCAGGTGCACGCTGCCGCCCCGGGGGTACGTGCCCGGGCGCAGCCCGCGCAGCAGCAGCCGGGCGCCTCCGGCGGCGATGACGATCCGCCCGGCGGGGCTGACGACGAGCAGCCAGCCGAGCGCCACCCACCACCAGGACACCGTGGGCGCCCAGGGCAGGTGCAGCACATTGCTGACGGCGACGGCCGCCACGCCCCAGCGCAGTCCGGCCACCGTCATCAGCGGCAGCGTCAGCAGCACCTGGGCGGCGCCCGCGCGGCGCGGTGTCGGCCGCACCTCGCGCAGGCTGGCCTCGCCGCCCGTGGTCGCGGCGTCGAGAACGCGGGCGAGGGCGCCGAGCGTCGGATTCTGGTAGATGTCGCTGACCGACCCGGCGGCGAACCGCTCCCGGATCCGGGATACGAGCTGGGCGGCGGCCAGGCTGCCGCCGCCGCTCATGAAGAAGTCCGCGCCCGGGGTGGTGGCCGGGGCGCCGAGGATCTCGCCCCACTGCCCGGCGAGCCACTCCTCGGTGGGCGTCAGCTCGGCGACGGTCTCCGGGGCCTCCTCCAGGGCGGGCAGCGGCCAGGGCAGCGCGGCCCGGTCGACCTTGCCGGAGGTACGGGTGGGGAGGGTGTCCACGAGGGCCAGCAGCGGCACGAGGGCGGCCGGAAGCTCCTTGCGCAGGCGGGCCACGGCGTCGGCGGGGTCGTAGGAGCCGTCGGAGGCCGGGGCGACATAACCGACGAGAAGCTGGTGGCCGGCGGCGGTCGTGCGCACCGCGGCGGCAGCGCCCGCGACACCGGGCAGGGCCTGCAGCGCGGCGTCGATCTCGCCGAGCTCGATGCGCCGGCCGCCGAGCTTGATCTGCTCGTCGGCGCGGCCGACGAAGAGCAGGCCCTCCTCCTCGGCGCGGACCAGGTCGCCGCTGCGGTAGGCGCGGGCCCAGCCGAGGGCGGGCAGCGGGGCGTACTTCTCGGCGTCCTTGGCGGCGTCCAGGTAGCGGGCGAGGCCGACGCCGCCGATGACCAGCTCGCCGGTCTCTCCCATGGGCACGACCTGGCCCCGGGTGTCCACGACGGCCAGTTCCCAGCCGTCGAGCGGCAGCCCGATGCGTACCGGCCCTTCGCCGGTCAGCGGGGCGGCGCAGGCGACGACGGTGGCCTCGGTGGGGCCGTAGGTGTTCCAGACCTCGCGGCCGTCGACGGCCATGCGCTCGGCCAGCTCGGGCGGGCAGGCCTCACCGCCGAAGATCAGCAGGCGCACGTCGTCCAGGGCCTCGGCGGGCCACAGGGCGGCCAGGGTGGGGACGGTGGAGACGACGGTGATGCCCTGCTCGACCAGCCAGGGGCCCAGGTCGAGGCCGGTGCGCACCAGGGAGCGCGGGGCGGGCACCAGGCAGGCGCCGTGCCGCCAGGCGAGCCACATCTCCTCGCAGGAGGCGTCGAAGGCCACGGACAGGCCCGCGAGGACCCGGTCGCCGGGGCCCAGGGGCGCGTCGGTGAGGAAGAGCCCGGCCTCGGCGTCCACGAAGGCGGCGGCGCTGCGGTGGGTGACGGCGACGCCCTTGGGCTTGCCGGTGGAGCCGGAGGTGAAGATGATCCACGCGTCGTCGTCGGGGCCGGGCCGGGCGCCCGTGGCCCCGCAGGGCAGGGCGAACGGCGTGATCGCGCGGCCGTCGCCGATCACGGCGCTGACCGCGGCCTCGGAGAAGACCAGCTCGGCGCGCTCGTCGGGGTCCTCGGCGTCGACGGGTACGTAGGCGGCGCCCGCGGCCAGGACGGCGAGGATCGACACGTACAGGTCGGCGGTGCCGGACGGCACGCGCACGCCGACCCGGTCGCCGACGCCGATGCCCTCGGCCGTCATGCGCAGGCGCAGCGACTCCACGTCGGCCAGCAGGGCACGGTAGGTGAGCGGCGTTACGCCGTCGTCGACGGCGAGCGCGTCCGGATGGCGGACGGCGGTGGCGTCGAGGATGTCGAGGAGGGTGCGCTCGGGGGCCGCTCCGGCGGCGCTGAAAACGGCCGGGACGGGGGCCAGGAGCGGATCGGGGAGGGCAGGGGTCTCGGTGGCCACGGTCATGCTGTGGCCCGCCTTCCGCCGGGTGTCAGGGCCCTCATCCGGTGCTCGGCGGCGACGTAGGTACGCATCTCTCACTCTCCGTAGGTCGTGTGGAGTGCGCTGCGAATCCCCGTTCCGCGCACGGCGAACAGGGAGTTTACCCACCGTTAACCGTAATCGCCTGTTGAACGCCGTGCACCCGGCCCGGTCGCCGGCCCGCGCCGGACGCCTTGACCTGGCCGCGTCATCGCTGGTCGCAACGGGTGCGGGGCCCCGCCACCGTGAGGTCGCGGGGCCCCGCCCGGGTGCCCGTTCTGTGGTCAATGCCACTCAGGTGCGCTATTTCTGACCGGTGAATTCCTCGTAGGCGGCCACGACTTCCTCGGCAGGGCCGTCCATGCGCAGGGTCCCGGATTCGAGCCAGAGGGCCCGGTCGCAGGTGTCGAGGATGGACTTGTTGCTGTGGCTGACGAGGAAGACCGTGCCGGCCTCCTGGCGCAGCTCGCGGATCCGCTTCTCCGAGCGCCTGCGGAACTTGCCGTCGCCGGTGGCCAGCGCCTCGTCGACCATCAGGACCTCGTGGTTCTTGGCGGACGCGATGGCGAAGCGCAGCCGGGCGCCCATCCCGGAGGAATAGGTGCGCATCGGCATCGAGATGAAGTCGCCCTTCTCGTTGATGCCGGAGAAGTCCACGATGCTCTGGTAGCGCTCGCGGATCTCCTCCTGCGTCATGCCCATCGCCAGGCCGCCGAGGATGACGTTCCGCTCCCCCGTCAGATCGCTCATCAGAGCGGCGTTCACGCCCAGCAGCGAGGGCTGACCCTCGGTGTACACCTTGCCGCTCTCGGCCGGCAGCAGGCCCGCGATGGCCCGCAGCAGGGTCGACTTGCCCGAGCCGTTGGATCCGATCAGGCCGATGGCCTCGCCCTTGTGCGCCACGAAGCTGACGCCGCGTACGGCGTGCACCTTGCGCACGTTCGGGTTGCCCTTGCGGGTGACGATCCGGGTGAGGGCGGAGACGGCGCTGCCCTTGGGGGCGCCGGCGCCGCGCACCGTGTAGACGATGTGCACGTTGTCCACGATGACGGTCGGGATTTTGCCGTCCTGCGCCTTCGGTGACTCAGCCACGTCCGTACTCCTCCTCGGCCTTCCAGAAGTAGACGAAGCCGCCGACGCCTGCGAAGAGCGCCCACAGCCCGGCCAGCAGCCAGACGTGCGGGGGCAGTTGGGCGGCGGTGAAGCTGTCGATGAGGGCGAAGCGCATCAGGTCGATGTAGATGGCGATCGGGTTGATCTCCAGCAGGAACTTCACGATGTGCGGGGCGTCGTGGAGCTTCGCGCTGAGGTTGTACATGACGCCCGAGGTGTACATCCACGTGCGCAGGAGGAACGGCATCAGCTGCGACAGGTCGGTGATCTTGCTGCCGAGGCGGGCCATCGCCATCGCCAGGCCCGCGTTGAAGATGCTCTGCAGGATCAGCGCGGGGATGACCAGCAGCCAGGACGCGGAGGGCACCTCGCCCGACATGACGACGATGACCAGCAGCACGCCCATGGACATCATGAGCTGCTGGAGCTGCTGGAGGGTGATGGAGATCGGCAGTGAGGCCCGGGGGAAGTGCAGCGCCCGCACGAGCCCGAGGTTGCCGGAGATCGCCTTGGTGCCGGCGAGCACCGAGGACTGGGTGAAGGTGAAGATGAAGACGCCGGTGACCAGGAAGGGGATGTAGTTGTCGACCCCCCGGCTGGTGCCGAGCAGCAGGCCGAAGATCAGGTAGTAGACCGCCGCGTTGAGCAGCGGGGTCATGACCTGCCAGAGCTGGCCGAGCCGGGCCTGGGTGTACTGGGCGCTCACCTTGGCCCGCGAGTAGGCGGTGATGAAGTGCCGCCGCGCCCACAGCTGCGATACGTAGACCCGCAGACCCGGTCGTGCGCCGCTGACGGCGAGGCCGTACTTGGCCGCCAGTTCCTGTGCGCTCGGCCCCGGATCGGGGACGAGCCCCGCAGGGGACTCATCGAGGTCAAGGCTCACGTGGGGTGCCTTTCGTGCGAGGCAGGAAATCCAAGGGGGGAGAGTTCGGAACAGCTCGATGGAACGGTGCCGTATCGTCGCTGGGCCGACGCTAGTCCACTCGGTCGATGGAACGCAACCGTTCCGTCCCCACGTCGGATCACGCTACCCTCAAGACATGGCAACGGAGACCCCAACCCCACGTCGCACCCCGGCTGGCGCCGCCGTGCTGCGCGACGACGTGACCGAGGCCATCCGCGCCGCCGTCTTCGCGGAGCTCGCCGCCGTCGGCTACGGCCGGATGTCGATCGAGGGCATCGCCCGCCGCGCGGGCGTCGGCAAGGCCGCCGTCTACCGCCGCTGGAGCTCCAAGCTGCCGCTCGTCCTCGACGTCGTGTCCGCCGTCGCGACCCTCGGCCTGCCCACCCCCGACACCGGCAGCCTGCTGGGCGACGTGCGCATGCTGCTCGGGGTCTGCGCCCGCGCCCTCAAGCACCCGGTCGCCGCGCAGATCATCGCCGACCTGCTCGCGGAGGCCTCCCGCAACCCCGACATCGCGGTGACCCTCCAGGACGCCCTGCGCAGCACCCAGCGCGGCATCGCCGACATCGTCGTGCGCAGGGCCGTCGACCGCGGCGAGCTCCCCGTCGGCACGGATCTCGACCTCGCCCTCGACCTCATCACCGGTCCGCTCTACTGGCGGGTGGCCGTGATGCGCACCCCCGTACCCAAGGGCTACCTGGACCGGCTCGCGGCCGGCACGGTGGCCGCCCTGGGGGCGGCGTAGGGCGATCTGCCGGGTCGGGCCGACCACGTTGGCCGGGTTGCGCAGCCCGCCGGCTGCGCTTTGTCCTCAATCGCCGGACGGGCTGAATTCAGCCCGTCCGGCGATTGAGGACGGAACCGGCAACCCGGACGGACCCGGTGAGCCACTCCGGTCACGCCTACGCGCTCGCGCTGCTCATGCCCTTCTTCGCCGTGACCACCCGCAGGCTCCACGACAACGGCCGCTCCGGGGTGTACGCACTGCTGTACCTGGTCCCCGTCATCGGGTCGCTCGTTCTGATCGTCCTCCTGGTCCGTGAAGGGGATCCGGGCGCCAACCGCTACGGCGACGACCCCAAGCTCGCCCCCGGAGACGGACCGCGCGGGTCCTACGCCTACCGGGGGTGAGCCGGGGCTCAACGGGTCAGCCGCGGGTCCATTTCTGGTTCGAGCCGCCGTTGCAGGTGTACAGCTCCAGCGGTGAGCCGTTGGCGGTGGCCTGGCCGGTCACGTCCAGGCAGAGCCCGGACTGCTGGCCGACGACGGTGCCGCCGTCGGTGACCGTCCACTTCTGGTTGGCGCCGCCGTTGCAGGTGTAGAGGTCGACGACGGTGCCGTTCACGGTGCCCTGGCCGCTGGCGTCGAGGCACTTGCTGCCGTAGCCGCGCAGTTCACCGGCGGCGGTGAGGGTCCAGTTCTGGTTGGTGCCGCCGTTGCAGGTGTAGATGGTCACCTGGACGCCGTTGGTGGTGGAGTACGCCGGGTCCTCCAGGCACTTGCCGGACTGCGCGCCGGTGAGGGTGCTGGTGCTGGTCTTGGCGCCGCTGCCGGGGGCTCCGGCGCTGGTGAGCTGGAAGGTGGTGACGCTGCGGGCGGGGAGGGCGGCGGTGAGGACCGAGCCGCTGACCGTGGGGTTGGTGACGCTCGCAAGGCTCTCGGTGGCGCTGGTGCGGTGGGTCGCGGTGGGGGTGAGGGTGCCGCTGTTGGTGTCCAGGATCAGGCTGGAGGCGGCGGTGTTGGTGTTGGTGGCGACCACGCTCCAGGCGCCGTCCTTGTAGAAGGCCATGGTCTGGACTCCGGCGGGCGCCCCGCTGACGTTGTAACGGACGGCTCCTGGTCGTACGTACTTGCTGTACTGGCCCAGCGCGTAATAGCGCTTGGTCATGTAGAGCGACTGATTGCCGTCGGTGGCGTAGTCCGGGTCGTAGTAGACGAGGCCGTCGTTCCAGCCGCTGGTGTTGACCTGGCTTGCGCAGGAGGCGTCCGCGCCGACGTCGCAGCCGATCACGGAGGACAGCGCCGTCCACCACTGGAAGGAGCGGTCGTTGGCGAGGGTGAAGTCACGGTAGACGTAGTTGGCCAGGTCGAGGCCGCCGTCGATGGTGGGGTCGTACTGCTGCCCCCAGCCGCTGGTGCCGGTCTTCTGGCAGCAGATCTCGCTCGCCCACAGGGGTTTGCCGTACGTGCTGCCGACGGCGGCGACGTTGCGCAGGGCGGTGTCGCCGGGGAAGTCGTACGTGTGGTGGGCGAGCGCGCTGACATAGCCGGCGGCGGTCGAGTCGCTCATCCAGGTGGGGGTGTTGGCGACGAAATTGGTGGTCTGGCTGGTCTCGTCGGCGATGATCCCGGTCGAGGTGAGGGAACGGGCGGCCAGCGTGGAGCCCAGGGCCTTGATGACGGCGGCGCGCTGGGAGACGGGGACGGCCATGCCCTCCTGGCCGCAGCCGCTGAAGGAGCTGTCGGGCTCGTTCATGGGGCTGAGGTAGTCCAGGTTGACCCCGCCGGCGGCCCAGTGGGCGGTGATGTCGGCGAGGTAGGTCGCGTAGGCGCTCTCGGTGCCGGAGACCAGGGTGCCGCCGCAGCTCTGGGCGTTGCTGGTCCAGTCCTTGGGGGCGCTGTTGACGAAGCCGATGAGGGTGGGGACGCCGTGGTCGGAGGCGGACTGCAGGAAGTAGCTGCCTCCGGGATCGCGGGTCCAGTCGTAGGTGCCGACCGAGGTCATCAGCGACTGCGGGGCGCGGGTGGGGTCGGTGACGCCGGTCCCGCCGCCGCCGATGTTGTAGCGGTACATGCTCAGATCGAGACCGGACTCGTCGAAGAGGAGGTCGCCGACCTGGCTCTTGACGCTCGACGAGAAGTCGGCGAGGTCGTTGACCCACCAGGCGCCCGAGGCCGCGAAGCCGTCGACGGTCTGGGCCTGGGTCGTGACGAGGGCGGGCGCCGAGGTGGCGGCCCGCGCCTCGGTGACCAGCGGGCCGGCGGTGACCGCGGAGGCGACGAGCGGGAGCGCGGCCAGCGCAGCGAGCCGCAGCCGGGCGCGCGATCTGGTGGAGCGGGGGAAGCTGAACGGCATCACGGTGTCCCATCCGGTGTTTGCGCGAACATTCCTGGCGTGCGTGAGTGTCGAGTTCAAGGTGTGCCCATGTCAAGACTTTGTTAACAGGCGCCACAAAACACGTCAGTTGGCGCGGTCGGCGGCCACCGGGAGGTGTTCGCGCCAACACCCCGAAGGGCTCACCAAGGGGCATTGTCAGACCCTCCGGTTACGGTGAGTGATGTCGGCAGCACTGTCCCGTACATCGTGTGACGAAGGGGGGTGCGCCGGGCCGCTCCCGCCGACGGGCGCCCGGCGCGACACGACCATGGACCTGATCAACCACCTCGGCCTGGCACAGGCCTGCGAAGTCCTCGGCCTCTCCCGGCCGCAGCTCCAGCTCGCCGTCGACTACGGCCTGCTCAGCAGGGATCCGGGCACCCGCTCCTTCGACCCCGCCCAGCTGCGGGAGATCGTCGCCCGGCCCGAGCCCTTCCATGCCGCGCTGACGGCCGCGCGGGAAGCCCGGGTCCGCTCGCAGTCGGCGCGGCGCAGCGCCCAGGCCCGGGACCGCGAGGCCGCGCGGCGGCGGCAGGCCGAACTGCGGCGGGCCGCCGCCGCACGGGTGCGGGCCCGGGTGCCCGCACGGGCGCTGGGCGCGGCGCCGCCCGAGCGGGCCGTGCTGCATCTGGGACCGCCGCGCTCGGGCCGGACCCGCGCCGTGGTGGAGGTGCTGGCGGCCCATCCGGGCACCGGGGTGTACGCCACGGCCCGGTCCGGGCACGCCCTGGAGGCGTACGGGTTGCTGCGCGCCCGGCTGGGCCCGGAGCAGGTCGGGCTGACCACCGACAGAGGCAGTGTCAACGGGCGGGCCCGGGTGCTGTGCTGCACCGACCGGCATGTGCGGCCGACGGGGGATGTGCTGGTCGTCGATTCCGTGGAGGGGGACGCGCTGGCCCGGCTGCTGCTGGCCGGGGCGCACCGCACGGTCCATGTCACCGGTGTGCCCCGGGACGAGGCGCTGCTCGGAGCCTGTCTCGCCGGGTCGGCCCGCCTCGACATCGCCGGTCACCGGCGGGCCGCGCCGCTGCCCCTGGTCCCCGCCGCCGGGCCCGGCGAGGTGCCGCCCGGCACGGCGGTCGTCGCCCGGGACCGCGCTTGCGTCCACGCACTGCACCGCGAGCTGCTGGCGGCGGGGCGTACGGCGACCGTGCTGTACGAGTCGCTGCCGTCCGCCGTCCGGCTCGAACAGCTGCGCCGGCTGGCCGCCGGAGAGGTCGACGTCGTCGTCACCACGCCGGTGCTGGGCCGCGATCCCGTGCCGCCGCTGGCCTCGGTCCGCTTCGCCCAGGCCCCGGAGGCGGGCGGATGGGAGACGGCCCGGCTGGCCGCGTACGCGGACGGGACCGTGGGCGAGTACCGCACGGCCGTGCCGGTGACCCCGCCCGGCCGCCGGCTGCTGCGCGACGCCGTCGAGGCCGCGGCCGACGGCGGCGCGGCTCCGGGGCGCGGGCGGCTGCCGCTGCTGCCCGCCTGGGAGGATCTCGGCGGCCCCGCCCCCGGCGAGATCCCGCACGCGCTGGCCGCCTGGCGTGCGGCGGCGGCCGGCGCCCTCGCCGGCCACCACGGCCTGTACGCCCAGTGGCCGGTGGCCCTGACCGCCAAGTGGCAGGCCGCCCGCACGGCCACAGGCTCCGGTCCCGCCGCCGACGCCCCCTGGCCCGCCGACGGTCCCGCGCTCTGGCGGCTTCTCACCCTGCCGGGCGGGCCCGACGGTCTCTTCCCCCGCATCGCCGCCGCCTTCCTCGCGGGGCGATCCCTCACCGGCCTGCTCCGGCCCCTGCCCGACATCGCCCTCCTCTCGCTGCCGGACGCGGAGGCCTACGCCGGGACGCTGCGCGAACTGCGGTCCGCTCTGCTGCGCCTGGGCGACTTCGGCGGCCTCTCCCCCGCCGACACCGCCGCCGGCGAGACCGCCGTGGTCCGGCGCCTCAACGAACTGCTCGCCCAGGGCGAGCCGTTGAGCCCGCCACCGGTCTGCGCATGCTGCGGTGCGTCGTGCGCGCCCTGGGAGGACCACTGCGGCCAGTGCCGCTGCGGTGGCGGCCCGCCCAGGGCGAGGGGGCCGGAATAGTCGCGCGGCGGCCACGCTTGGTATTCCTGTCGGCATGATCGCACCCCAGGAGGCCAGGCCGCCCATGAGCACGAGCGCGCCACATCCGCTGGACAACCCCGCCCGTTCCTCACTGACCGGCCCGCACGCGCACTTCGCCGAGCGCCTGGGCGACACGCTGCGCTACCCGCTCGACGTGTCGCCCTGGGCCGCGCTGCCGGACCGGCCCAAGGCCCGTGACTGGGACGACATAGCGGCCCTCGCGGGTCCGGGCGGGCTGGTGCCGCTGGCCGCGGTCGACGTGCCGCCGCCGGACGGCTGGGAGGTGGAGTTCCACCTCGAAGGCGTGCAGTTGGTCGACGACGGCCTGGCGGCCGCGCCGGACCCCGAGGCCGTGCGCCTCGGCCCGGCCGACGTGCCCGAGATGCTGGCGCTGACCGAGCGCACCAGGCCGGGGCCCTTCCTGCCGCGCACCGTGGAGATGGGCGTGTACCTGGGCATCCGCCGCGAGGGCGCGCTGGTGGCGATGGCGGGCGAGCGGCTGCACCCGCCGGGCTGGACCGAGATCAGCGCCGTGTGCACGGACGACGCCCATCGCGGGCAGGGCCTGGGCACCCGGCTCATCCTCGCCGTCGCCCACGGCATCCGGGAGCGCGGCGAGACCCCGTTCCTGCACGCGGCGGCGGACAACACCAACGCCATCCGGCTCTACGAGGCACTGGGATTCCGGCTGCGCCGCAGGGCGACGTTCCTGGCGGCGCGCGTGCCGGCGCCCGTCAATGGCACGCTTGCCGGGAACCGATCACCGGGCGACAGGAGCGGCACGCAGTGAGCGACCACCGGGAACGCATGGTGCGCGGCGAGCGCTACCGCTGCGACGATCCTCAGCTGACCGCCGACCGGCAGGCCGCCGAGCACATGGCCGCACGGTTCAACGCCACAGCCCCGGCCGACGCGCCCGGCTCCCGCGAACTGCTGCGGGAACTGCTGGGCGAGGTCGCCGAGGGCGCCTACGTCAAGGCGCCCTTCACGTGCGCCTACGGATACAACATCCGGATCGGGGCCCGGAGCTTCATCAACTACGACGCGATCCTCCTGGACTGCGGTCCCATCACCATCGGCGAGGAGGTCGCCATCGGCCCGCGCGTCCAGCTCGCCACCGCCATCCACCCCCTGGACCCGGCCGACCGCCGCGCCGGCTGGGAGACCACCGCCCCGATCACCATCCGCGACGGCGCGTGGCTCGGCGCCGGGGTCATCGTCTGCCCCGGCGTGACGATCGGCGAGAACACGGTGGTCGGCGCGGGCAGCGTCGTCACCCGTGACCTGCCGGATCGCGTCGTCGCCGTGGGCAACCCCTGCCGGGTGCTCCGCGAGATCCCGTAGCCTCCCGGCCGTATCGTCGGGTACATGGAAATGCGCGAGTCCACCAAACTCCGAGCGCTTTCGGCCTAGCGTTCGGGCATGGCAGTTCGGTTCCCCGCTCCTGTCGCCTTCGACGGCCGGTACGTCCGGCTGGTTCCGTTGGCGCTGAGCCACGTCCCGGACCTCTACCTCGCCGGCGGGGGCGACGACTCGGTGTGGGGCTGGCTGCCGACGACCACCCCGCGCTCCATGGCCGAGATGAGCGCGATCGCCGAGCAGCGGCTCGCCCAGCAGGCGGCCGGCGAAGCAGTGGTGTTCACCGTGCTGCCCCGGTCCACCGAACGACCCGCCGGCTGGATCGCCTACCTGGACATCTCCCTCGCCGACGAGCGCATCGAAATCGGCTGGAACTGGCTGGACCGCTCCCTGTGGGGCACCTCCGCCCACCTGGAGACCCACTTCATCCTGCTCCACCACGCCTTCGAGGACCTCGGCTTCGGCCGTGTCCAATGGCGGCTCGACGACCTCGACCAGGCCTCGCAGAACGCCGTCTCCCGCATCGGCGGTATCCGCGAGGGCGTGCTGCGCCGGCACTACCGCCGGGTCGACGGTTCCTGGTGCGACACCGTCTACTACTCGCTCGTCGCCACCGAATGGCCCGCCGTACGGGCCCGCTGGGTCAACGGCTGGATCCTCGACGGCCCCAGCCCGCTTCTATGATCACCCCGTGACCGCCTTCCGTATCCACCGCCGGACCCCTCTGCCCGCCGCCGAGGCCTGGCACCGCCTGACGGACTGGCCCCGCCACGCCGCCCACGTACCGCTCACCACGATCACCGTGACGCCCTCCGGATTCGTCGCCCGCACCGGCATCGGCCGGCTGGCCTTCGACGACCCGATGGAGATCGTCAGCTGGGCTCCCCCCACCCACTGCCGCCTCGAAAAACGCGGCACCTTCGTCACCGGCTGGGCCGAGATCGACGTACGGGCGTCCGGCAACGGCTCCGAGGTCACCTGGACGGAGGATCTGCGACTGCGGCTCCTGCCCTCGTTCCTCGACCGGCCGACGGCATGGGCAGGGCGCCGGATGTTCGGCCGGGCGATCCAGGGCCTGCTCGCGTAGGGCGCGAGTGACGGCGCCTTGGCAGGCCAACCACGGCCCGGACACAGCAAATTCACAGCAAAGGAGGGCAGTGTCCCGGCACATGGCTTCGCGTATACCTCTGACCTCCGGCAGCGTCGCCGGTTCCGCCACCGGCCAAATCCGCGAACCACTCCGCAGACCGGACGGCGCTCCGCTGCGGATCCTGGTGGTCGACGACGAGGCGGATCTGACCGAGTTACTGTCGGTCGTACTGCGCTACGAGGGCTGGGAGCCCGCTCGCGCGGCGGACGGCGCGGGGGCGCTGCGCTGCGCCCGCAGGTTCCGGCCGGACGCGATGGTGCTGGACATCATGCTGCCCGACATGGACGGCCTCGAAGTACTCAGGCGGGTGCGAGAGGAACAGCCGGACGTCCCGGTGCTCTTCCTCACCGCGCGGGACGGCGTCGACGACCGCGTCGGCGGCCTGACCGCGGGCGCCGACGACTATGTCACCAAGCCCTTCGACATCGACGAGGTGATGGCCCGGCTGCGCGGCCTGCTGCGCCGCTCGGGAGCCGCCGCCCGCTCCGATTCCGTGCTCGTGGTCGGAGACCTGGCCCTGGACGAGGACAGCCGGGAGGTGCACCGCGCGGGTGTTCCGGTGCGGCTGACCGGTACGGAGTTCGAGCTGCTGCGCTATCTGATGCGCAATCCGCGCAAGGTGATCAGCAAGTCCCAGATCCTGGAACGCGTGTGGTCGTACGACTTCGGCGGTCAGGGCAATGTGGTGGAGAGCTACATCTCCTACCTGCGGCGCAAGATCGACCGCGGCCACGATCCGATGATCCACACCGTGCGCGGTGTCGGATACATGCTCAAGCCCGCCGGATGAGGGCGCGGACACTGCGGGCAAGGACACTGCGGACCAGGCTGATCGTGTCCAGCACGCTGCTGCTCGCCGTGGTCTGCGTGGTGGTCGGCGTGATCACCACGCTCGCCATGCGGTCGTATCTCATCACCGGACTGGACGACCGGCTCGACGCCCTGGCCGACCATTCGATGGCCCCCAGGAGCTGCGACCTCGGGCCCCGGGACACGGAACTGCCGTACCTCACCGCCTTCGGCGTGCCAGACGGCACCGTGGGCGTCGCCAGGTCCGGCGGCGAGGTACGCGAGGCGGGGATGGTCGCGGGCGGCGGGGCGGTGCTGGAGCCCTCGGCGCGCCAGCAGGCCGTACTGTCGTCGGTGCACGCCGACGGCCACCACTACACGCTGATCCTGCCGGGGCTCGGGGCCTACCGGGTGAAAACGGTGCACGCCGACACGCATACAGGCCCGGTCACCGTGACCACCGCGCTGCCCTTCGACTACGTGGACCGCACCGTCAGCCGGCTGGTCGCCGTCGAGGCGGTCGTCACGGCGGGCGGGCTGCTGCTCGCGGCGATCGCGGCGGCCGTCATCATCGGCTACAACCTGCGGCCGCTCAACCGGGTCTCGGCCACCGCGACCCGGGTCTCCTGCCAGCCCCTGGACCACGGCGAGGTCACCGCCCTCGAACGGGTCCCGGCCGCCGACGCGGGACCCGGCACCGAGGTCGGCCGGGTCGCCGCCGCCCTCAACCGGCTGCTCGGCCATGTCGAGGGGGCCCTGGAGGCCCGCTACGCCACCGAGACCCGCATGCGCCGCTTCCTCGCCGACGCCAGCCATGAGCTGCGCACCCCGCTCGCCTCCATCGCCGGCTACGCCCAGTTGCTGCGGCGCGACACGGCGGACGGCACATCGGACAGCCCGGAGGACATCGGCCCGCGGACGGCCTTCGCCCTGCGCCGGATCGAGTCCGGCATCGTACGCATGAGCGCCCTGGTCGAGGATCTGCTGCTCCTCGCCCGTCTCGACGCCGGCCGGCCGCTGGACCGCGAGGACGTCGGCCTCGGCTCGCTCGTCGCCGACGCCGTCCACGACGCCCACGCGGCGGCCCCCGGCCACCGATGGCTCATCGAACTCCCCGACGACCCGGTCCACATCACCGGCGACCCCGACCGCCTCCACCAGGCCGTGTCCAACCTCCTCGCCAACGCCCGCGTGCACACGCCGCCCGGCACCACGGTCACCGCCGCCGTCGTCCGCCTCGACGGCCAGGCCCTCATCCGCGTCACCGACGACGGCCCCGGCATCCCGGCGGCCCTCCTCCCCCGCGTCTTCGAACGCTTCGCCCGCGGCGACGCCTCCCGCTCCCGCGCCGCCGGCAGCAGCGGTCTCGGCCTCGCCATCGTCACCGCCGTCGCCGCCGCCCACCACGGCCGCGCCGACGTCACCAGCGAGCCCGGCCGCACCGTCTTCACCGTGGCCCTGCCCCTGGGGCCCGTCCGGGATCAGCCCCCGCCCTCCGGGAAGACCCCGTCCACGTAGACCCACGCCCCCTCGTGCCTCACGAAGCGGCTCCGCTCCACCAGTTCGCCCTTCGCCCCGTCCTGGCTGTACGCGGCCCGGAACGTCACCGTCCCCGTCGAGTGGAACGCGCTGCCCTCGGTCGTCTCCACGATCTCCAGCGCCACCCACCGCGTCCCCGGGTCGAAGTCCACCTGCCCCGGGCGCGTGTCCGGATGCCAGGTCCGCAGCAGATACGGCTCGTCCCGGACGGCGAAAGCGCTGAACCGCGAGCGCATCAGCGCCTCGGCCGTCGGCGCCGCGGCCCTGCCGCTGTGCAGGCGCCCGCAGCAGTCACCGTAGGCGGCGGGCAGTCCGCAGGGGCAGGGCGAGGTCGCCGGCAGGGCGGAACGTCGAGGCATGCGCCCATTGTGCGTCAGGCCGTCGGCCGGCGCCCACGGCCCGTTGTCAGTGGTCCTCGCTACGGTGAAGCCACTGATCATCAAGCTGATCGTCAATCGGGGTCGGCCACCAAGGAGGGGACCGTGCTGCGCGTGCGGAATGCGATCGGGGAGAGCGAGTTCACCCAGTTCCCGGACGAGGACTCGTTCAGCATGCCCAGTGCGTGGCGGCGCCACGTGCACCCCAGGCGCGGTGGCATACGGCGCCCCGCTGCGCCGCCCGTGGCGGACGCGGTGGAGCGGACCGGGCGCCGGATCGCCGAGGAGAGGGCGTGGATAGGGCAGTTCATCGCCGATCCGCGCAGCGACGTGCGGCTCACCGAGGCGGCGCAGGCGCAACTGGACGGCAGGGCCGATGCGGTCGGCGCCGCGGTGATCGCCTCGGTGGTCGGTTTCCACCCGATGCCGATGGAGATCTGGGCGGACGCCTGGGCCGCTTCCCACGGACTGGCCTTCGCCGCCCAGGCCATGGTGGAGTGCTTCGAGGTCGACGTGCACTACACCCAGTCCGGGTCGAGGCGCTACGACCCGTGGCTCGGCGAGCGCGCCGAGTCGGCGCGGCGGTACGTGTCCCGGCAGCACCGCCCTCTGGCGGACCGGATCCGCGCGCTGCTGGCCGAGGCCGACGAGGAGACGTACCGCGAGACGGTGGCCGCCCTGGCGAAGCGCCGGGACGGGGCGCGGCGGCGGATCGTGGCGTCCTATCTCGTGCCCGGTGAGGCGGACTGGGTGGCCGAGTGCTGCGCCGATCCCGGGGCGAGCGGCGAGGGCGGCGAGGGCGACACCACCGTGCGGTCCATGCTGTTCTGCTCGCTCAACTCCCCCGAGCAGGTCGGCCTGCTGGGCGGCCGGGCCGGCTTCGGCTGGCCGCTCGGCACGATCGCCACCGTCACCGAGGGCATCGGCCCCGCCGTCGCACCGCTGCTGGCCGAAGTGCTGAGCAATCCGCATCTCACCACGGACAGCGTCAAGCTGGCCGCCGGCGCGCTCATCGAGCTGCCGACCGACGAGGCGTTCGGCGTACTGCTCTCCGGCATGGACGACAAGCGCGTCCGTCCCTCCCTGATCAAAGCCACGCACCGCTATCCCGTACGCGCTCTGCGCATGCTGGCCGGGGCGCCCGGCCCGTTGGCGAAGCAGCTCCTCACCGCGCACATCGGCGTCCATCACGAGCTGGCGCGGGCCGCGCTGCCACTGCTCGACGAACGGACCGCCGCGGTCGTCGCGGCGGCCGCCGACCGCGAGGGCCGGATCGAGGACGCGCCCGCCGACTCGCTGCCCGCGCTGCTGACCGGCCCGCCGTGGACGCGCAAGCGCAGCGGCGGCAAGGCGAAGGTGGTCGGCGGGCTCGACCCCGTGGCAGAACCGCGTATCGCGTGGCTGCCGGGCGAGCGGGAGGAGTGGGCGGCAACGCGGTCCTGGTACCGGACGTGGAGCAAGTCCCAGAAGACGAACTGGGACGAGGCCTCGCTGCGAGCCGAACTGCTGCGCGGCGATGTCAGATCGGCCGCGCTCTTCGTCGACGGACCGGTGGAACTGATCCGGCCGATGCTCGGCCGGTGGGACCCGGACAGCGTCTGGGAGGGCGAGGCCGCGCTGAAGCCCCTTGCCGCCTCCTACGAGCTGGAGGCGCTGCCCGCCCTCCGGCGCGTCGCCGCCCGCCAGCCGGGCACCCTCGCCACGCTGCTCCTGCCGTATGTCGATACCGAGGTCGCCCGGATGATGGCCGACTGGCTGATCCGGCTCAAGTCGACCGCCGCCACGGCCCGTAGCTGGTTCGTACGGCACGGCGCGGACGCCGCCGCGCTGCTGGTGCCCGACGCGGTGGGCAAGGCCGGCCCCGCGAGACGGCGCGCGGAGCAGGCACTGCGGGTGATCGCCGGCGCACATGGCAACGACGCCGTGCGCGCCGCGGCGGCCGGATACGGTCCGGAGGCGGCCACCGTGATCGACGGACTGCTGGCGGCCGACCCGCTGGAGAACGCGCTGCCCGCCCGGATGCCGGCGCCGGTCGAGTGGGCCGAGCCGGCCCTGCTGCCGCAGATACGGGTACGTACCGGAGGGGCGCTGCCGGCCGATGCGACCCGGCACGCGATCACGATGCTGGCCGTCTCCAGGCCGGGCGAGGCGTTCCCCGGGGTCGCGGCGCTCAAGGAGCTCTGTGATGCCGGGTCGCTGGCCGAGTTCGGGTGGGCGCTGTTCGAGCAGTGGCGGCTGGCGGGAATGCCGGCCAATGAGAGCTGGGCGCTGCACGGCCTGGGGCTGCTGGGCGACGACGGGACCGTGCGCCGGCTCACCCCGATACTGCGGACGTGGCCCGGCGAGGGCGCGCACCACCGGGCGGTGGAGGGGCTCGATGTGCTGGCCGCGATCGGCACCGATGCCGCGCTGCTCCATCTGCACGGGGTCGCTCAGCGCGTGAAGTTCAAGGCGTTGAAGGTCCGCGCCCAGGAGAAGATCGCCGAGGTGGCCGAGGGACTCGGCCTGACCGGTGAGCAGTTGGCCGACCGCCTGGTGCCCGACCTCGGGCTCGGTCCGGACGGCTCGACGGTCGTCGACTACGGCACCCGTCGCTTCACCGTGGGCTTCGACGAGCAACTGCGCCCGTACGTCCTGGACGAGGACGGCAAGCGGCGCAAGGACCTGCCGCAGCCGGGTGCCCGGGACGACGCGGAGCTGGCGCCCGCCGAGCGCAAGCGCTTCATGGTCCTGAAGAAGGACGTGCGCACGATCGCGTCCGACCAGGTGCACCGGCTGGAGTCGGCGATGGTGAGCGGCCGTTCGTGGACGGCGGCCGAGTTCCGCGAGCTGTTCGTGGCGCACCCGCTGTTGTGGCATCTGGTGCGCCGCCTGGTGTGGCTGAGCACGACGGACAGCGCCGTCACCGCCTTCCGGGTGACCGGGGACCGCACGTTCGCCGACGCCGCCGACGACGAGTTCGCCCTGCCCGACACCGCGACCGTGCGGCTGGCCCACCCGCTGCACCTCGGCGACGCCCTGGCCGTCTGGTCCGGGCTGTTCGCGGACCGCGAGATCCTGCAGCCCTTCCCGCAGCTGGGGCGGCCGGTGTTCCGCCTCACCGACGAGGAGGCGGCGGGCGGGCGGCTGCCCCGCTTCGAGGGGATCACGGTGCCGACCGGCAGACTGCTGGGCCTGGAACGGCGCGGCTGGCAGCGCGGCCAGCCGCAGGATGCCGGGGTCGAGTGCTGGATCACCAAACAACTCGGCCCGGACCTCTACGCCGTCGTCAATCCGCACGACGGCATCGCCGTCGGGGCCGTGGACATGTTCCCGGAGCAGGCGCTGGACGCCGTATGGCTGCATGACGAACCCGGCGACTGGAGCCCGCCCCTGCACGGGAACCCCCTGCGATTCGGCAGCCTCGACCCGGTGACCGCCTCCGAGCTGCTCGCCGACCTGACGGAGCTGACGGCCGGCTGAGGCCGGAACTCACCGACCGCACCAGACCACTACCACCCGATTGGCCATGCCATCCGGTCCATTACCTCGCCAGAATCAGCCAGGTGGCCCACTGTGGCCACGTGAGCCCACTAGGGAGGCGGCTGAACATGGACCGGGAGATCACCGACCGGTACGAGAGGGAGATCCAGCGGCGGCACGAGGAGCGCCTGGCGTTCCCGCTGATCGCCAGGGACTGGCTGAAGGCCAGGAGCGCCTCGGCCCGCCGGGGACTGGGGTGGGCGCCAGGGCGGCCCGCCCGTCAGGGGCCTACGGTGCCGTCGATGGCCTCGCGCAGGAAGTCGGCGTGACCGTTGTGGCGGGCGTATTCGAGCAGTACGTGAATCATCACCAGCCGCAGTGACACGTCCTCGCCCCAGCGGGCGGCGTGGGCGGTGACGTCGAGCGACTCCGCCGCCTCCTCGATCCGGCGGGAGTGCTTGACCTCCGTCTGCCAGGCCTCGAAGGCCTCGGCCCGGGTGGCCGTGCTCGCGTCGTACGCCACCTGGTAGTCGCCCGCGTCCGACCAGACCAGGGGGATGTCCTCCGCGTTGACGACCTTGCGGAACCAGGTGCGCTCGACCTCGGCCATGTGGCGTACGAGGCCGAGCAGCGAGAGGGTGGACGGCGGGCTGGATGCGCGGCGCAGATCGTCGTCGGAGAGGCCGTCGCACTTCATGGCGAGGGTCGAGCGGTGGAAGTCCAGGTAGGCACGGAGGGTTTCGCGCTCATCGGCGAGCTTGGGTGTGTCGTTTCGTTCGGTAGTCACGAGTGCAAGTTGTAGCACCGGCGTCCTACGCCATGGCCCGCGCGATGGACTCGGCCACTTCGGGCAGCTCCCAGTAGGCCGAGTGCGTCCACAGGCCGGCGCTGGCCGCGTGGCGCAGCGGCACGTCCACGGGGGCGCTGCCGTCGTGCAGCCGGAAGACCCGGGAGGCGGCGAAGGCGAGCAGGTCCAGGGGCTCCCACAGGTTGGTCCAGCCGCCGAGCGAGGGGGGCAGGGTCACTGGCCCGGCGTACGGCGGGAGTTGGCCGCCGCGCGGGTCGCAGAGGTGGAAGTACGCGGGCTGGGAGCCGAAGGTGACCAGGGCGGAGGTCCACAGCGGTTCGGCGGCCGTGGCCATGTCGACGGAGATCACGCCGCCGAGGCTGTGGGCGACCAGGCGCACGGGCCGGTCCGGGCCGCGGCCGAGGGCGGGGTCCACGGCGGCGATCCGCTCGCGCACCCGGGCGTGGATCAGCTCGCGGTGGCGCTGGTAGACCAGAACGTCGCCGAGGAAGCGGGTGGCGCCGGGTGCGCAGCGGGTGCGCAGGCTGTGGTTGACGCGGCCGGCCACGGCTTTGATCGCGGCGCCCGCGATGCGGTCCAGTTCGCGGAGCCGGCGGTGGAGCAGGGCTTTGAGGCGTCCTTCGCCGTCGCCGGGCCCGGCGCGCAGGCCGTCCCAGGTGCCGGACCCGCCGAACCCGCCGAACCCGTCGTCGGTGGCGTCGAGTTCGGCGACGGCGTCGGCCAGGGCCGCGGCGGTCTCGGTGAGCAGCGCGGTGTCGTCGGTCCGGGACAGCCAGCGGGTCTCCGGCCAGGCGTCGGCCACCAGGGACAGCACCTCGTCGGGGCCCTCGCGCAGTCCGGCGCCGTCGTACGCCTCGCTCAGGCGGCGCCGGATCTCCTCGGCCACGGCCTCCGGCAGCCCGTCGGCGGAGCGCAGGCCGCCGGGGCCGGCGGAGGGCAGGGGGGCGAACAGGGCGTCGATGACCGGATCGCCGTCGGCAGGCGCCCCGGACGGCGGAAGCGCGAGGTCCACGTGCCGGTCGTCGGCTCCGAGATCGCCCCAGAAGACGGGCACCAGGTCCAGGCCGGTGGCGTGCCCGAGCCGCTCGACGCTCGCCTCGAAGCCCGGCTCGTCGCGGTTGCCGACGCCGTGAATGACGAACACCGGATCGTTCACGCGAAGTCCCCCTGGCCGACAGCGGTCGTGGTCGTAGTTGTGACGCGGGTCCCCGGGCTGCCGTAGACGGCGTACGCGAGCCAGGTCGGGTCCCCGTCGCGGTCACGGATCGCCTGGCGGGCCCGCAGCGAGGCCCGGCCGAGCGGTTCGCCCGCGCCGACGAGGTCCCCGTAGAAGGCGTCGGCGAATTCCAGCGCCGAGTCCGACCGCACCGCCCACAGTGTGCCGACGAACGCCCCCGCCCCGGCCTGCAGGAACTGCTGGGCCCAGCCGAGGTGCTGGGAGAACCAGTCGATCTCGCCCGCGCTGCGGCAGGCGTTGAAGAAGACAAGGGGCTGCGTGCGGCTCAGGGCGCGGGCCTGGGAGGCGTACGCGAGGTCGAGCGGGTCGAAGGGACCGTCGTCCATCTCGACCTTGGATCCCGCGCCGCCGAAGGCGTTGTGGCAGGCGAAGTGCAGCAGTCCGCTGAGGCCGTCGTTGATCAGCGAGGTCAGCGCCGTGCCGTGGCTCAGCACTCCCCCGTCCAGGACCGCCGCCCCCAGCCGGGCCCGCAGCGCCGCCACCTCCTGCGCCGCCTCCGCCGGGGACCGGGGCGGCACGACGAACGTGGCCCGGTCCAGCGACAGTTCCGGCACCCGCTCCTGGCCGTACGCCTGCCGCACGATCGGCAGCCACTCGGCGAGGAAGCCGTCGCCCTCCTGCGAGCCGTCCAGCGGATACATCAGCTCCCACGGCACGGCGTCATGCTCGCCCAGGATCGTCACCGCCCCGACCCTCCCCGCCTCCGCCCAGAACTGCCGCCGCACCTCCTCCGGCACCGCCGCCGCCCACAACTGCACGCCCAGGTTGCGCAGCCGGTCCCGCGCCCGCGCCGCGTCGGCCGACCCGCCCGCCTGCGACCTCGATGCCATCGCGCGCAGCTCCTGGTAGATGCGCTCCGTCGGACCGCTCGGGTCCCCTGCCCGCATCCGGATCAGCTCGGGCGCGTACGGCGTCGATCCGAGCAGCTGGAAGCTGTACGTGCCCGGGCTGTCGCCCTTCAGCACCTGCAGGGTGATCTCACCGTCGTTCGCGTCCAGGCTCGACAGCACCGCCACCCTCGGCTGCCCGTCCCTGGTCGCGCTGCCCGGCTCCACGGACACCTGGCAGCGGACCTCGCCCAGGTAGGTGCCGTCCCGGAAGGCACGTACGGTCACCGTGTGCAGTCCCGGTGACCCGGCCTTGAGGCGGAACAGCAGCACGTCGGAGTTGCGGCCGGGCGTGAGTGTCACCTCCTGCTGCAACGGTCCGAGGCTCGCCAGCCCGGGGGCGTGGATCGTGACGGTCAGCCGCGTGCCGCC
>Ga0307517_10002564_pt1 | contig 28930 bp, 26 predicted proteins | sample 23_EM_MG_FD_194515 | JGI IMG/M metagenome (GOLD analysis project Ga0307517, IMG submission 194515) | Populus trichocarpa ectomycorrhiza microbial communities from riparian zone in the Pacific Northwest, United States - 23_EM | ecosystem: Host-associated > Plants > Roots > Unclassified | place... | reverse complement strand
TGTTAATATGATAATTACTAGAGATCTATATGGTTGTTAATTTTAGAATCTGTGAAATTAATTGAGATATGTGTAAACTAACCTGAACATCCATGTTAATAATAATAAAAAATATTTTTTTTTTTTCTCATGATGTTGACTTGGCGTCATGAATGGAACCAAAAATCCAAGAGATATAGAGCAGGAGACAAGGTATCAAAGCAGACACGAAATTAATCATATTAATAAATAAATAAAAACACAAAGACCTTGTTTCCAACAACTCCTTCATTAATTATTAAAAAACAACCCGCATGCAGTAGGTTTATTTATTTTTCAAACTATCATCTCGAATTGGCTTCTAAAAAACCAAACATCCTGAAAAGAAATATTTTATAATTATATTAATTTCAAATACAAATTATTATTATTATTAAACTGTAACTCAAAATCAACTCAACACAAAAAGGTTTAAGTCATAAATTAAACAAGTCAACCTAGTTTTATCATGTTTTCTAATTAAAATAATTTTATTTTAATTTTTAAAAAGTTAAATCAAATCCTAATAAAATAAGTCAAATTATATTTGATTTTATTTTATTTTTACGCTTGACATGATCTCAAGCTAACTCTTTATATTATACAGTGTTTAATAGTATAAAGATCGTATTGAATAATACCAGGATAAATAATATATAACATATACAAAACCTAATAAAAATAGATAAGTTATCTTCAAATATTTCACACTAATTTTCCAAGACTCATAAAATTTCCTCACATTTTCTTCCTTTCAAGTTCCAAACAACCACCTGATTGGTCCAGGCGAAGTGTCCACAACAGAAAAATACCCTTTCCAAAAACAAAAAAAACTCCAAAGTCAAACCAAGTCAATTTCCAAGTAAAACTCCAACTACCCTTTCCCTTTTATTCCTTTCCCATCCCATCATAAAATCCCCACCCACAGAACCACCAAAATTTAGATTCAATCATTTCCCATGTCTCAAGTGAATAAAATTAGTATATTCTAATTCCTCTTTCCATCATGGACACCAAAACTCTTTCCCTTCCCTTTATCTCCCCCCCTACACACTAGCAGGACCCACCAATAAAAAAACCCACCTGATTAACGGTCCTGATTCAAGCGGAACTGTTTTCCTTTATATATAATCCCCAAATTAACCACGCCAATCCCTATACTTTTCTGCGGGACCCTCACAATTTCTCTCTCCGAAAAAAATCCCTCCTTTTCCTTATCTCTCTACCATCTTCGATCTCTCACGTAATCCAATTATCCTTCAATGGCGGTACGTTTCGATTCGGTTTCGCTTCTTTATTACCTCCGTTATGTTCAATTCTCGTGGTTATTGCATAATTCGCGTTTGGATTTTGTGTTTTTTAATCAGTCTTTTTTTTCAAGAACCCTAATCTTGTTTTGCTCGAATTAGGGTTTTTGTGATTGGAATAGTTTGTTTCTTACTTATTAGTGATTGAATGAATGTGACTTTCATTAATTTGATATTATTAGTTGAAATCTTGAATTTGGTTTTAATTTGATAGAATTACGTTGTTTTTTTGTGTTTAGATGGTGATTGGAGACTTAATTATGGTGTCATTGATTTTTGAGCTAATAGTGTACTTAATTACAGTAGGATACTGTGTTTTTGTGGCATTGACTTTACTGTTAAGTTTAAAATTTTGAAAGTTAGTTCCTTTTTCTTATTGGGGTGTAGTGTATTAGTGGAAAAATAGTGAAGAATTTTGCTACACCGAGCATGTTTAGCTTTTGTTTTAGTTGAAACGGGGTCCTTTTTTTTGTAATTTTTTTTGTGATTACAAAATAAGCCACTGGCGGCTTTTTTTTGTGTTTTCTTTGAAAATAAAGTTTACTGTGCTATTGAGCGAAGAAAGTTTTGACGAGGGCTTTGACTAATGGTCGAAGTTCATGGGTATTGTAGGTATGACAGCTGGGTCATAATTTTGGTGGTTATTTATGAATTTGTTGAGATGTCCTCGAATGCTTGTTGTTGTTGAATACCAGCTTTAGAGATAGTTGCTGGACTTAGCAAGACATAAAGTTGAGGAAGAGGTACTTTATAGATACGTGTTGGTTTGTTGGGGTTTGAGAAGATGGCTGGAAATGTGAGGTACGATTTGAGTTCTGCTAGTCCAGAGGAATTAGGTTTTACAGGTAGCTTTTCTAATGGGCAGAGGGGGAGTTATCCTAATGCCAGTTTTGATAGGTCTGGAAGCTTCCGGGAGAGCAGTGAGAGCAGAATGTTCAGTTCTGGGGCAAGTACACCCAGGGCTTCTGCTTCACCAGCAAGGAGCATGGGCCCACTTACTCAACATCTGTCGTTGGATCCGGTTACTATGGGGGACCCAAAATATACTCGAACAGGCGAGTTAAAGAGGGCTTTTGGGATATCTCTTGGGAGTGCTACAGAAGATAATTCTTTTGGAGCTGCTCATTCAAAGCCACCCCCTGCAGTAGATGTAGAGGAACTGAAGCGGATCAGAGCAGGTGTATTAGATGACTATCGGAAGTCTAGGTAAATTAACTGTCACTATAACTGTTGGTGGATGAATTTCTCATCGTTAGTCTTCTATAAACTTTTCTTTGAAAAACAATTCCACAGTGGAATATCTGTCATGTATGTAAAGTTGTTTCCATGTGATGGAAGGTTAATCTTTTCTGATTTTTTGATAGCTCTGGATATTTTGGAAGAAAGTTTTTTCCTGTCCTTTCTTTTATTGAATATAGGATGTAATGACTTGTTATTCAAGCATTTTTCTTTGCTGAAGATGAAACAATTTTTTTTCAGGAATAGAGCAAAAATGTGGAATGAAAACTTGCTAAGACTTCAAAAATTCCCAGAAGATTTAAATTCAAAGAATCAACAACGAAGTGAGATGCTAATGAATGAAAGATCTGGTGGTTCAAATTTTTTGAAGATGGGAACGCAGATTCATCGAAACCCTTCAGACCTTGGGACTCAAAGATTAGAGGACAGGACTAAGACCATTGTTTTGAATAAGCGTGTTCGCTCTTCTGTAGCAGAATCACGGGTTTGTACACAAATACCTCCTTTAGATTCACTCTTTATGTTTTTTCCAAAAATCATTGCATCTTTCACGTTGCAGTTACTTTCTCGTGACTGTTACTTTATTCTGTATATAATGCAAAAGTGCTTGTATCAATATGTTTATAAGGAGTGTGCATGTGTCTATTCATGCATAAGATATATTCCTATGTACTGTATTCCTTGAGTTCTTTCAAATCTATAAAGTGCTGTGTTATTGGTATACAAGAAAATTGAGGCAGTCACATATTCATTTACTGGGGGTTTTTTAAAACCAAACAACAGTCTTGTTCTGAATCAAGTTTGGACTATAGTTATTTGACCTTTTTTCTCATGAAGCTTCTACTGTCATGGAAATTCTATTTCTGCTGTACATGCATTGTGTGGCCTTCAAAAATATACATTTGCCCCTAGTTGAAAATTCATGATAAGTAGATTGCTGAATTGTTATGGAGCTCCCCATTTCCTCTCAAGATTAACTTGGTAGCTAGCTTTAATGTTTGCTTCAACTTTCCATACGTTTCTACAAGATTCAATGGGTGTATTGAATTTTTATTGAGACATAAAAGTTCCACGATGCTTCCTTGACTGCTATTGTTTTTTTTCTTATGTAAATGCTTGTTGTTTAGCAAAGGTACCGCCATTACCATTTCAACTGTATAAACTCAGTATATCTGTTTTCCTCATTCCTCTCTGAAATCTCTAGGTTGATGGCCGAAGCAATACAGTTCTGAGGCAGCCTTTGGTGACAGGAAAAGACAGAGATATACACAGGGATGGTGAAGTTTCTAATCTTACTGAAGAAAAGGTCCGTAGGCTACCTGCTGGAGGAGAAGGGTGGGACAAAAAGATGAAAAAGAAACGTTCTGTTGGCACTGTTTTTACCAGGACAATAGACAGTGACGGGGAAGTTAAACGAATGATGAATCATAAGTTTAATAATGAACACAGTCTGCAGTCTTATGATGCCCAAGGCTTCAGGTAATTTCTCATTAACAACATGCCATTTTTAGTAGACTAGAATGCTTTATCTTCCCAACTTAACTATTCCAATAAGTTAGTTCCACATGGTACTATCAATATGACTTCCACGTTTTGTGATTAATTTCCAATAATGGCCTTTCCATATTCCTAGGTAAATGACATTGTCCAAGATGATAGTGAGATACTCTTTTAAGATAGAACCGAGCCACTTAAGCTGAAAACTGAAAATTGTAGCCATGCAAGCTAAAAGACTGAAGGTGTAATTATGTTTTATGGATATCCTCAATGGCCATATTGTGTACATAGTGGGATCATTCTTTCATCCCCCACTTACAATGAAGTTTATGTTCTTTTCCAATGGAATTGCAAACATGGTGAGAGCTTGGGACTTGCATGATTTAAAGCTAATTCTTCTTTGACTGTATTATTCCTTGCACTGTATTGATTCTATTTACTCTTTGTGAAATCATGAGGGGCCACTCTTGCTGTTTTGTTTGCATGTATCAACAAATATTTGGTGTGATCTTGAAAGTCCACTTGCAGGTCAGGATCTTTTAATGGGAGTAGTGGCATGAACAAGGTAGATGGAATTTCATCATCTGCTAATTCAAATACCCGTGCCATTCCCAAGGAATCGGAAAAAGTTTCTTTGACAAGGGATTATGCTGCTGGCATGAATAAGGAGCGACTTGTAGTGAAAGCAAACAATAAGTATGTATTGATTGACTGATCTATTCACTTTTTAAGCTCTACCATGCTGCTGTTTGGTGCATAAGAACTTGCTTATACTAGGCTATGATGTAATGGTGATGCAAATCTTTTTAATTTGTTCAGTGTTGGAGTATAAAATCTCAGTGTTCACTTTTTGTGTTTGATGTATCTGTATTCAGGGTAAATATCACAGAGGACAATAATCACACAGTGAGTCCAAGTCCATTGACAAAAGGAAAGGCTTCCAGGACACCTCGAACAAGCTCATTAATGGCAGCAAGTACATCTACTAATACTCCCCTCTCACCTGGGGGTTTTGATGGTTGGGAACAACCACCAGCCATAACCAAGGTCAATTCAGTTGGGGGGCCTAATAATCGCAAGCGTCCCATGCCTACAGGGTCATCATCTCCTCCAATGGCTAAATGGGTTGGTCAGAGACCACAAAAAATATCTCGTACCAGAAGGGTGAATGTAGTGTCTCCCGTCTCTAATCATGATGAAGGGCAGATGTCATCAGAAAGAGGACATGTTTCTGATTTTGCCACTCGAGTGACTTCTGGGATTGATGGGCCTCCTCTTGCCAAGGATGTGCTTAATGGAACCACACAAGTCAGAGTGAAACATGAAAATGTTTCATCTCCATCAAGATTATCTGAAAGTGAAGAATCTGGTGCTGGTGAAAATCGTGAGGGTAAGCCCAAGGACAAGAGAACAGGTAGTGGTGGGGTAGAGGAGAGATCGCTGAATCAGAATGCTGTTCCTTCTCTATTGGTTACAAAGAAGAATAAAACACTCGGTAGGGAAGACACTGGTGATGGTGTGCGAAGACAAGGAAGGACTGCTCGGGGTCCATCTTCTAGGACAAACATTTCACCAATGAGGGAGAAGTTGGAGAATCCAGCCTCGACCAAACCACTAAGAAATACGAGGCCCATTTCAGACAAGAGCGGAAGGTGGTGAATGGCTTTCTTTTTCCTGAAATGACACTTTCATGCCTTTGTACTAATTGTTATTTATTATTTTTATTTAACTAAGTTAAAGCATTGATACATTTGAATCTGTTTACTAGTTCAGCAAGACAGGTCGTCCTCCTCTTAAAAAAATATCAGATCGCAAGGCCTTCACTCGACTTGGGCAAATACCAATAAGCGGTTCCCCAGATTTCTCAGGTACACTCTCAAAACACTCTTGAAGTTTCTTAAGAGTAGCTGCAACAACTAGATAATAAACAAAAAAATGACTTTGTTTGCATGTGTTTAGCTTTATGGTAGTTCAGGTAAAAATTAATTTTCTTTTCGACTCCTTCGTTCTTGTTTGTTGACCCTTCAATTCTCATCTTGTAGTATGGGTAGGCAACATCTGCTTGTACCATTCAGATCACTTTGATGGCAATGGTTAACATTGTATGTTTTGCAGAAGACTTTGGTGGGAAAGCATATTCACATTTCTGTGCACTAATGCTCTGTTCTGTTATGATACTTGAAGCACCCATTATGATCTAGTGAAATATCTAAGGAAAATATTATGACAACTAGGTTCTAACAACCATTCTTAAGGCAAAACAAACTAAGAGAATCGACAATCGAGAGGAATACCTGGTGCTTAAAGCAAAAATGGGAGAAATGCAAATACAATGGTTTTCCATCTAAGCATGTGTTTGTTACATGATAGGCTTTTGAGGCTTTGGGTTTGCCACATTCCATGTTCATCTGTTTTGAGTGAGCCTTTATCATTTAAATCCTACACAACAGAATGATCTGGTTGATTTAGAGAGAGGGAAGAGAACTTGCAAATTCTCTAGCCCTTGATTTAGTTTTTTGTTGTTTGTCAAATCAAGAGCTAGAGTATATTTAAGTTCAAAATAGTCAAAAGTCTATTGTAAGCTTAGTGAAGAAGCAGCCTTACTTTCTCTAGGTTTTAGTTCACTGTCTCTTGCTACATTTCTTTGCAATCATATACAGAATTTCTGGCTAAAATCACTGGTATTTTCATATTCTCTTTTTTTTTTATTTTTAGGTGAATCAGATGACGATCGCGAAGAACTCTTAGCTGCTGCAAATTTTGCTTGCAATGCCAGCTGTATGCACGTGACCTCAAGCCCCCCCCCCCCCCTCGCCAGTTTATATGTGCATTCTTTTTTGACCTTTTCTTTTGCAGATCTTTCCTGTTCTGGTTCTTTTTGGAAGAAAATGGAGCCAGTTTTTGCTCCCATCTGCTCTGGGGATTCATCCTACTTGAAGCAACAGGTAGTTGCTACTGGAAAGATTCTCTTAGCTCTGCTTTGAGTTATAATTATCATTCAGAAAAACTTACCTTCATTTTTCTTTTGTCTTCATCTATTTTTGGGATCAGTTGAAGTCTGTGGAGGATCTCCACAAGAGATTATATGAGATGTTTGACTGCAGCAATAATTCGGTAATTTAAGTGTTTCAAGCATGTTTTTGTCTGCTTGCTTCCACTTTTGACCTTGCGTTTTTTCTCGAATGGGCATAACATGACAATTGAAACACCCAATATTTTCAATAGCTGTTAAAATCCATCCTTGACTGGCATTTGCACAACAAGGACGGTACATCACCAGAGATTGTAGTATATTTTAGTTTTTTGAAATTCCCGAGGTGCTTCACTGCAAGCAACCATGTCATCTAATTTTCAACTCCTTTGGAGAGACTAAATCTGGTGCAAAATACAACTGGGTTCTTTACTTAATAAATCTGTTTAATATCCTCCATTCCAACTGCTTGATATTTTTAATAAAAATCCTTGTGTTTGACAGCATGAAGCTAACACTGACTTTTTTCATGTGCAAGTCCCATTGTTTTCAAGAACTCGTTCATTTGCTTTACAATTTATGATGCACTCTTTTACTGTTCAATTATGCCAGTCACTGTCCGTGAATTATTAGCAATTTATTTATTTGGGATGTTAAAATGTATGTGTGCATTAATTTTCAGAATATGCAAAAGAATGATGAAGGGGAAAAAAGAGAGTGAATACAAAGAATTATACTGTATTGATCCTTTCTGTGGTTTACTGTTACTCATCTGGTACTAAGAGTGTTTTTGGTAGCGGTTGTTTTTTAAAGTGCTTTTCACTCGAAAATGCATCTAAATAATTTTTTTTTTATTTTTCAAAATTCATCTTTGATATCAACACATCAAAATGATCCAAAAACATAAAAAAAGAAATTAATTTTATGAAAAAAAAATTCTAAAATTTTGGGAATGCGTGGCCTGCCACGTCCCCACACATGCACTAAATCTGCCATGTTTCTACAGGGTGATTTTGTGCTTGAAGAAGATATTCCATCCCAACTTATTCATGAAGAAAGTGAGAGAAACTTGCAGGACCAGGATCCACCAAAAAAGTTGGTGAGGACTTCAGATTTGGTAGATCCAAAACAGGACAATAGTGCTGTATGTGGAGGCTCAAGAACAAGAAACAAAGCTACTCCACTGTACCAAAGAGTGTTGTCTGCTCTGATTGTAGAAGATGGGTCAGAAAAATTTGCAGAAAACAGTGGAGGGAGAAATATTTCTTTTCAATGTACTGGAGATAGTTCTCCAGGTGATGATTGTCTCTCAGTGGATTTTGAGCCCGGGAGCACAAATGGCATTGATTTTAATTATGAATCTATGCTGGGTTTTCAACATCAGAAGCAATCTTCCGTTGATGGTTTTTCTTGTAATGGAAATAGTACTGTTAATAGGATCGGTGGTTTTCACAATAATTCCTATATTGATCATTTGGTGCAAGGAGGTAATGGATTTATGCACTCAAAAACCGGAATGTTCCCTGGGAGTTTTGAGAATAATGATGAGAAATCAACCATTCATTCAAATGCCATCAGCATGTCTGCATATGATTGCCAATATGAGCAACTAGGCCTGGAGGACAAACTCTTGATGGAGCTGCAGAGTGTTGGTTTATATCCAGAAACAGTGGTACTTTCTCCTTTCTTCTTTCACAAGCATTAATGTATTTAAAAGGTCCAGATGCTTGGTATCTTGGATATACAAGAAACACCATAAAGAATGAAAAGGAAAAAAACATGTCCTGATACTTGTACATCCAGAAAATCAATGTTAGAAGTAATATCATTTAAGAGGTCGTTGTATATGATGCTCCCCCATCTGAGACCAATGCATCCTTACTCCAGCCAAATGCACCATGACAAACAGAAAGGAAACAGCTTGCTTGTTAATACATCATGTTCATATTCATATCAGCCATCTGCTCTGTGGCTTAACGGGTCTTTGCCAAATACATTCTATATCTATTTGCTAAATACCCTCTATTTCCCCTTAAGTGTTTATGTATGCACGCACAACATGCACACAGACATTACTGAGCTTGTTTTAGGTTCAAGTCTATACCAGACCTTTTCATTAAAAATAAAAAGATGACGGAATCTCTTTCCGTGGAATGTGTATATCTGTATGCATATTTGCAAAGGTACATGCATGGATTTTTTTCTCTGAACATTTAATTTTTTTTTCCTACGGTACCAAAACCCCTGGGTGCTTTCTTGCAGCCTGATCTAGCAGATGGAGAGGATGAAGCAATTAATGAAGATATTATTGAGCTCCAGAATAAACTTCAACAGGTTAAGTTTCTTAATTTTTTTGCATTGCGAAAGCATTAAATCCCCAAAAGTTTTAGTTTGACAATTTTTGTACTTAATATTTTCGAAAAAATTTCTTTCATATAAAAGCAATTGCATTTTCCACTGATTTTCCCTTCATTATCATCTTTTTATATTTTTCATATGCTGTAATAATTTAATTTTTATCATGTACAATTTTTTATCACTTGTATAGGTTGGTAAAAAGGAACACTTGGACAATTTAACTAGAGCTGTTGAGGAGGGAAGGGAGTTGCAAGAATGGTAAGACACTCATTATTTTGGATCTCTTCTGCCATTCTGCCATTCTGCCATTAGGCTTTCGACTTCCCATAATGCACAACAACTGCTGGATTCATTTCATTGCATTTTATTGAATATGAATATTATACTGTTAATTTGCAGGCCCCTTGAGCAGGTTGCAATGGATAGGCTTGTTGAATTGGCTCACAGAAAGCAGTTGGTATGTTGTTTATCTCCCTTGTTTATTCCTTATAGGGCAGAATTCACGAGTTTGAGTTTGTAATTGGAAATCTCCCTTGTTTGTTCCTTAATACAGAAGAATTCACAAGTTCGAGTTTGTGATTGGAAAATTATATAATATATGAGACTACTGCTAGGGATGGCAGTTAGTTAAGTTGGAGTTGGATTTATACCCATTCTCGATTGGAATATCTAAATCCACCATTCACCTTCTTTTCCAATCCAGTTGGATCGAGGTGGATGGGGGATTTTATCTACCCAACCCGACCCATTCCCTTTTTTATTTTTTTAAAATTAAAATCTAAGCTTAAAAAACAAACTATATCTCCATCTATGCATTATAAATCCATAAAATATAGAGTTTAAACTTCAAGTTTATGGACAAACCCATAAAAATCTTTCATGAACTATAAGATAATATTGTATTAAAAAATAAAATTACAATTCCACAAAATAAAAAAATAGGTTAAAAAACAGGATGGGGTAGGGTTTGGTGATGGGTCGGATAATGGGTCTGGTGAACCCCTCATTTTCCTTCGCATCCAGCCTGTCCAAACTGATTCAGATTTTACCCACCTTCGGTTTGATTTGGTCAAAACCATATTAAAATTCGACCCAACTAGATAGGTTGACACCGGATGCCCAACGGTTAGATGAAATTGACATCTGTATTTACTACCTATGGTAGTCCTTTCTTTTCTTTTTAGTCAACTACCTTTCCTTTTGTTGTTTTCTGGTTTTTATTAAGTATTTGTTGTTTGTTCCTTTTCGATAGAAGCTAATCCCCATCTTCAGTGGTTTGATTGGCAATCCATAGGTCACTAATCTTGTTGCTGGTTCCATGCATGCATTGCATTCTGATTTTCTACCCCATATTGTTATTATTATTCTCGTTGCCCGAATAATTGTGATTCTTAACTCACTATTAAGGGCGGTCCATTTGACATCCCCTTGACTAACATTGACAGGCCACCAGAGGAAATAATGCTTCAAAATTTGGGGTTCCAAAGGTTTCGAAACAAGTTGCCTTGGCTTTTACAAGGAGGACTCTTGCTAAATGTAGAAAATTTGAAGATACAGGCAAGAGTTGTTTTTGTGAGCCCCCCCTTCGAGATGTCATTTTCGCTGCACCTCGTGCAATTGTTGTGGAGTCCACAAGTTGTATTCAGGATCCTGGGGCTTCAGGTATGCCATCTCTCAAGATGTGTTATTAGGATTGTAAGTTTTAGTAGTTCTATTATGTTTGGCCTTTTTTGCTATTCATTGAAAGGAAAGTGTTTTGTGAGTGTTCGCACATGCCTTGGATCAGTGAATGGTGTTTTCTGCTTTGAAATGATGTGGAATCCTGTTCAAAAGGTGTCGGATCTTGAGTTCATTATAGTAACTTGCACCTTCGTGCACTAAGTGCGTTTACCCTTTTTCTTTTCTTCCTTTTCCTTCTGTTTTTTTTGCAGGCTCTTTCACTGGTAGAGCTGATAGGCATGATCTTCACAACGATAAATTTGGCAGGGGTGTATCATTAGACCATGATTTTGCCAGAACTGGACCATTATTGAACAGAGGGAGGAAGAAGGAACTACTGCTTGACGATGTTGGTGGTAATGCTTTGTTCAAAACCACATCATCTGTTGGTAATACTCAGCTGGGTGGAGCCAAGGGAAAGAGAAGCGAGAGAGAAAGGGACAAGGATGTATTAGCTAGAAATTCTGTCACCAGAGCTGGTCGTGCTTCTCAGAGCAATATCAAGGGTGACCGTAAAACAAAATCAAAACCCAAGCAGAAGATTGCTCAGCTATCAGCTTCTGGAGATGGAATTATCAACAAGTTCAAAGAAACAGGTAGCAATAAGAAAAGAGAAGTTGGGGCAACATCCAAGGGTTCAAATCCTGTAGATTCATCGAAAAAAAGCAGAGCGACAAACATTGCCGAGTTCCAAGATTTAGACTCTATAGAACTACACGAGGGCAATGATTTCAGTGACACTCAGGATCTGAATAGTTTGTTTGATGGGTTGCCAGAAAACGACTTTGCAGGTGAAATTCTACTTGATGACTTGCCCCTTCAAATTCCTATGGACGACCTTTCAATGATTCTATAAAATAGAGTTAAGTGTAAATTTAAATGACAGTGCTCTTGCCCGGGACCAACCTGCTAATATAATTTATGTCACAGGCAGCTCTCACTTGTAATTATGGTCATTCTTTATGTATACTTGAGTGAATCAGTTTGAAGGGAAAAAAAAAAAACAGGGGAAGAAATTTTGTTTCTGTTCAAGACAGTTAGTGCAATTATTCTACAGAAACTTTTCTTATATATAGATCCACCATTAGCGCAAGCCGTACCATTTGCTTTGCAAAAAAATTGGCCATTTTGCATCTTTGTTAGTGGTATATTGGTGAGGTGATGCAAGTATCCACCACCAGTCTTTTACATGAAACTGCAACTGGGATGCAGGATGGTTCACTGTTGCAGGAGATGCCAACTGCAGAAAAATTCTAAGTGTTTCCAATGAGATGCCAAGAGTCGTAAGATTTGTTCTGTATAAGATACAGAGGAGAGCCCAATCCGTTGGCCATTACTCCATTTTGGTGGCGTATCATGAGCTGCTATATGATTGCGGGTGCACATTCTACATCTTTCTTGGTATTTGCAACTTAAAATGTGTCCCTTCTTTCTTTAAATTTTCTCAGAACCAAAAAGATCACCAACCCACCATTCTACATCTGTAATCACAACCCACTTGTGTTCCTCCCAGGTTCAGCATTTATAAGAGAATTCACCCTTTTGACCACTGAGAAAAGCAAAAGATTACTCCTTTGAAGCTCTGTAACCTTTCTTCTTCCATAAAAACTCAAAAACAAAGAGACAACAACTCCAAGAGACCAAAACAAGAAAGAAAGAAAGAAAGACATCACAATCTTCTTCAAAATACAAAGAGAGTTTCTTGAAACAAAACCTGGTGATAAAGCAAGCACCTTTCACGAGGAAGAACATAGAGAGCTAAAGAGAAGTCATTGGGAGATGGGTTCCACTTTGACGCGTCCACCAACCATCTTTTCTCTCCTTTCTCCATTACTATTTATCACTACAGCACAGGAGACAGGGCAGCTCTGCTTTTGTTTCAGCTCTTTCAGCCTCTTAGATTACTTTTCGTTGAAATCCATGAAGCAGTGTTTTTTATACGAGAGTTTGAAGCAGGAAGAGGTGAGTGAGAGACAATGGAATCAGAGAGGAAGGCCGGAGGATACCCGTCTGAAAAGCCCGACTCTGCGGAACATGGGCGGGAGCGGGCATTGATTATTGTGACTCGTGTATAATACATTTTTAAATTGTCATAACTATTAGATCAACTTTTCCTCATCATTAAAGCTTGATAAAGTTTGAGTTTTTCAAGTGAGATATGTTTGTTAATTTATATGAAAATATCTATTTAAAGGAAGGATGAGCTTGAGGATAATCTAAAATATAAAGATATAATGGAACCAATCAAACTCATAAAAACAGATTGAAAACCATGCTTAAAATATAAGGATAAATTCAACTAATTCCTAATTAAATTTAAAAGAACTTTATCATATCTATAATAAATAAAAACTAATAAATATACTAAACAATATTAGCGATTATCATTTAGGCTAAAGTTGGACCGAAATTTTTCATTGTTCCCTTCCATTATGGACTGTTTTTGTGGAGTTTGGGCCCAGTTAGGCTGCCACTAGCAGAACTTTCACGTATCTGTCAAAAGGTTGGTGGTTTGTAGACTAAGTGACCAAACAAAGCCATGAAAAACATGTAAGGTTGTAGCCTTTAAATTTTTATATATATCGAGCAAAACCATAAATCAACTTTGCCCATACGTTATCTAAGGTTTTTTATTTGATGGCTGAGGACAAAACTTGTGGTGTTTAACGGTGTTTGTTGTCCTAACCAATGTTTTTATCCTCCATCACACCCTAATTCAGCTATAAAATGTTGAGCAAGGAAAAGAGGATCCCTAATGTAATGAAGTACGTGAAGCTGCATAAGTGCAGGCTCAATTAAGATGAGTTATTGTTCCATACATCGGAATCCGGTGATGGAAGGGGAACGATATGTGACAAAGAAGACGCACACAAGATACATAAGGTGACAACAAAATTTGTGGAAGCTAGCTATGCAAAGGTTCTTTGAGGCTAGGGAACAATGGCAGAAAAAGCAACAACCATGTAATGGTATCTGCAGTGTTGGTGATCATATCAAGAAGGTTGATGGTACAAGTAGCACGAGGATAAGTGGGTCTAATTGAATGAAATTCAAGTGCTTGGACCTAGTTTTTCTAGTTATTAATACGTGATCAGTACAAAGATATTCTCTAAGGGGGACAAGGGAATTATTCCCCTTGTCACTCCAAGAAGTAAAAGAAATTCTGTTTTTATTTTCTTTAATTGGTTTCTTTTTCAATAAATTATACAAGACCTTGTGTGTGTGTGTGTGAATATCACATTTGAGTACCTATGAATTTTAGTATTAGATCCTTGCTTGGAATATCATCTTTCTTTTTATTGTCTTCTCTCTCAAGATCCTTCCCTGTATATTTCAAGGTACAAAAGCAACAAACTATCCATTGGATGCCACACAATTCTTGATTTCAGTTTCTTGTTTTGTTCTGTTCTGTTCCAAAAGATGGATGTAGGCTTATCAATCTTGATGGGGTTACAAGCAACAGCGCTGTTCCTCATCTTTGTATCTCTCCAAAATCTTGATTTCACTTTATTATCATTACCATTCTTGTATGCCTCGTTAGTATCCTTACTTGTATCACTGGCTTCTCATCCATCAATCAATATCCCTACGCTTTTACGCAAAAAACAAGATGGGACTTTTCCTATTTGGTCACTTATAATTTTTAGTCCATACCTATATTTTGTTAGAATCTTTTCATTTCTACGCAGGTTTACTAGTGGGGAGGAGCCTTATAATGAGATTTGTGAGGGTGTTTATGTTGGTGGGTGGCCTTATTCCGTTGATAAATTGCCACCTGGTAATCCTGCTATTATAGATTGTACTTGTGAGTTTCCTAGAAAAGAGGAGTTCAAAGGGCGTTCTTATTTGTGTCTTCCAACTTGGGATACAAGGGCACCTCAGCCTGGAGAGATTGAATCTACTGTCGAGTGGGCTAGCAGGAAAAGAGCTCAGAATGTGCCTGTTTTCATTCACTGTGCTTATGGTATGATTTTGGATTGTAAATACCTTTTCTTATTCGACAATTTTGCTGCATTTGGTGTTGAGAATTTCGTGCAGTGAAGATTGTACTTGTTTGACTTTTCTGTGCTGAAATTCCTTTTCTGCTATGCATTTTGTACAGGCAGACAGTTCTTTCATGTCATAGTAATTTTGTACTTGCAATTGGTTTTATCTTGGTATAGGTGATCAGCAGTTAAGTGTCAGAATTCAGGTAATTACAAGGTTAGATTCAGGGCTGCAGGGGGTGACCTTTATCTGTGTAATTTGCTGATCGCTTGGTTTAGTTCCAAGCCAAGGCTAGCTGTGTGGTTCTCTGAAGAGGATTTTTTTGCTAGGCTTTGGTTGTATGATTATATGCATGTATTATGCAGTATGTGAGACATTCCTTCTTGTGGTATCATGATTCGCGAACAACCTAATAACAAAATAGATTTTTGTTATCAAGAGTGAAGAAAATAAATGAAAAATTCATCTTTTTTTGACATTGAGCAATGATTTGTAGTAACCAGGAATTGCTGGATGCATTATGGCGTCAGCGTACTGTGGGTTCTTCACAATTTGGGATCAACTAGATATTGATGTTTTGCCATTCTGCTCATCTTTTATATATATATCAAACCATTATGTTCATCTAGGTTTTCGTTTTTCAGTTAAGTGAATGTTATTAGGTATTATGCTGCTTTTATTACCCTAAGTGTGCTGTTTATCGCCCAATCCTTTTGCTCGAAGCATCCTCAACTTGATCTTCCTGTGTTGCACTGGTAATGGTTTGACACTTCCTGTAGGTCATGGAAGAAGTGTCGCTGTAATGTGCGCACTGTTGGTGGCTCTAGGCGTGGTGGAAGATTGGAAAAAGGCTGAGCTGTTCATAAGAGAAAGACGACCTTATATTTCAATGAACTCCGTCCAATACAAGGCCTTGGAAGAATGGTCAAAGCACCGGTTATCTACTCCTAGCATAGATGAAGTGAACTCAAGTTCTGCAGTCCCATCAACTTCTTCTGGACGCTCTCGAGCTGATAGGCCAAAAAACAGAAGTGGTTAGCATGCTTAATTAATGTGCTGCGGGCTATTATTTCAGGTAGCCCATGTGCTTTTAGTTAATTAAAAAAACTAAGCCGAATGACGGTGTTTGGATGTCAAAATGTGATCCATGGACATGAATAGGAACCTTGAACTACGATGTATAGACATTTTCGATTTGCTATTGGAAAAAATGACGATTTTCATTTTCATTATTAATGTTTTTAAAAACAAAATTTTAAAAATAAAAAATATATATTATTTTAATATATTTTCAAACAAAAAAACAACTTAAAATACAATCTCTAAAAAACTACAAATAGTCACTAAATGACTGAGATGAACGACTGCTATAATAAGCTAGTCAAAAATCTTCCATGAGCCAAGTACAAGGGCCATCAAAAGCTTTGAACAATTCTTTTCTATAATTGTTTTATACATGGTCATTTCCTCTCTTCCGAATTTCCTGACCATGATGCCTCCTATCAACAGTGTGAGTTTTTCTCAGACTCACGCATATGGCACTGGTTCAACCAACCTGTATTCCTTGCTCCATTCACAGAACAGATATAGGCTACTCAGCATGCTTGCACCCAAACACAAAAGGTCTGAGTACCTTGCAGAAATTTTAGGTGTGGGATTATACGACATTAAAATCAAAATTCACCAAGCATGTTTCGCAGCAATGAAATGCACAGCATACAAGCAAAACAATCAACTCAAGATATTGAAGCAGCACTAGGAAGAATACAATACATCAGTTCTCTTATTTCAACCAAAGAATTTTTGAATTGCTATAGATACAAAGCTCCTGGCTAATACAATTAAAATCTACAGTGTTCGTTCAGACATACAGGAGATATCTGTCATCGTATACACTACAAACTATCCAGTATCCATCTAAAACGATAAAAGCGATTTTGACCACATAAAATATGATTTGCTTTGGTATTGTCATCACCGGTACAACCCGATGCTATTATTTGTTCTTGCACATGCTTAACTCCCACCACGTTTAGCAGTTTCGGAACTACTTGTTGTCATAAAGGACTCTCCACAACCACACTGCCCTTGGGAGTTGGGATTGATAAAGACAAATTCAGATCTGCACAAGTTACCAACAACAGATACCAATTTAATACCGGCAAAAACTACAAATCAAAAAGATTGAAGTGGCATTCCTTAGAATCATGGAAAAGGAATTGGGGCTGAGGCAGGGCGGGTGGGGTGATGCAATGGTTTTTACCCCAACACCCACATCTGAAACTACTCAGTTCAAAAACAACAACGCAATCCAAGGAATAAACCACATCCTATAATGGGACATCAGCATAGGGAAATTTGATGTCATCAACTAAATTCAACTGCCCTCTACCTTTGCAAATGGAGTTGATTTGCAGCATAATGGGGAAAAAAAAGTACTTAAATCTCAACTTCCAGCTTGGAGTGATCATACTATCCCTATTACTGGACACCAAACTTTATTAATTCAGGCAACAAATTTCTTATAGGAACTGAACCATGCCCATATTCACCTAGATGCCCTCCAACATTACTTCATATGCAAAGAAACTCAACCTAAAAAAATGAACTTTTACCTGAGCTTGTCATCAACAAAATCCATCTTGGTTCCTATAACATGCATCAGTGCCTTCGGATCAATCAATATCTTCACACCTTTATCTGCAACTAATTCATCAAACCTCCCTTTCTCATCTGCACATTTCAATCAAAACACAAAAGAATAAAAAAAATCAACAAACTTTCCTTCTAACCCAAAAAGCCCCTTCTCTAAAAATCCAAATTAGTCACAGCCCCACATTTTCAGACCCCAGAAAACCTAAGTTTTCAAACCAGACCGAAAAAAGTCTCAAACTTTACAATAATCCTATCAAACCCATCAAACAGGAACTCAAAAGTCTCAATCTTTTTCCAAAATTAATGAACCAATGAGGCGAAAAATGAGGGTTTCATAGCTGAACCTGCGTAATTAAGAGTGTATGACAAGCCATTGCAGCCGCGAGCTTTAACGCCGAGACGGAGGAAAGGACGTTGGCGCTGCTGCAAGAGGTGGCGGATTCTGGTAGCGGCGGTGTCCGTCAAGTCTAGAACTTGTTTTCGGGCTGAGGAACCCACCGACTCTGCTGCTGCTGCGAAAAGTTTGGATGCCCTTGTAGCTGCCATTTTTACAAAGCTCTCTCCGTCTCTCTGTTGGAAAAAAAATATATGAATATTTTGGAAGAGGAAGAATAAAAATTTGATTTTGCCTTTTTGTTGAATTTTGTGAATATATAGTTCTTCTGGGTAATAAACAGTGTTTGAACCTAGCTAGCCAGCTAATTATTTTGCATATTATAAATTATTTATACTTGTATTTGTATTTCGTGCTTCTATTTTAAATTTAATTCCAGGTAAGGTTTTGAAGAAAAATATTACGAGAAGTGTTTGGATTCAATTTAAGATTAGTCGTTTTAATAAATTTCTCCAAATTAATTTGAAAATATTGAATTAATAATTTTTTTAAGATTAATTTGGAAGTGCGACATTAAGATTATTCAAGAACTTAGTTTTAGTTAATGTATAAATTAAGTTCAAGATAGTTTTTTACAGATTGAATTAATAAAAAATATAATTTAGATTTAAAATTCAATTACTGATTTTTTTAGAAACTATTGAAATTAAAAACAAAGAAGAAATTAATTCTTTTTTTTTTTAATCTTGACTTCATTTATATTGACATGTGGACAATTAATCCTTTTCTTTTTACAGGATGAGATATGTAACTAATTTGATTAAACAAGTTTTAGAATTTCAATTATTTTTTTTAAGATTTCTTAAAATTCTTTTCTTATTCTATAGTTTCTGATTCGGATTGATTTCGAATTCATATTCTTCTACAAAATATGCAAAATATGAGGAATAAATCCTTTCTCCACAAGACAGGCGCCGATTTTGAATTCCCTTAATATGGAACTTCAAGATCTTTTTTTTGAATAAATAAATAAAGAAAATTCTATATATTTTTTTCACGCTTCAAATTACAGTCGGATTTCCTCATCCGGCCCATGCAAGGATTAAAACAATTCTCATCATTATATATGATCCACCAACGCATAATTTTATTAGCGTCTTTGTTCATTATAATCAACGCAGCTGATCTTTCTCTTTGTTTTCTCTGCAAGGCATCGAGAGCTGATCACACCATGACACCACTCGAAAACAAAAGGACCACGAAGTCCTACGAGGATAGGAAGAACACCCTAAAGAAGAAAACAAGGGAGCTTGCTATATTGTGTGACGTTCCTGTTTGCTTAATCTGTGTTGATCCTGATGGCACTACTGAAACATGGCCAGAAGAAAAGGAGAGGGTTGTTGATGTTCTCAAGGCATACAAGGCCAATCGAACAGTAAACAATGTTGAAGGCGAGGAGAAGGTTGTCGACAAGGCACCGAGAGTTTTCGAAACTTGGGACCCAAGGTTTGATTACTTGCCCGAGGAATCTCTGATGGATGTTTTGAAAATCTTGGAGAGGCAATCGCAGGTTGTCGATCAAGTAGTTGGGAAGGAACAGACCGGAAAGAAAAGAAAAATTATGTGCGATAAAATAAAGAGCAAAACTGGGGGTGATGTTAACGATGAAAGGTCTCAAGAAGCTGGTCTAATAACAAGAAATTTTCTTGATGTGGTTGGCTTGAATCACCAGACTAGTTCCTATACAGGAAACTACAGTGATATCAGCAGTTTCTTGGGTAAAAATTCAGGGAGCAGCAGCAACGATTCCAAGATACCAGTGGACTTGGAGTTACGTTTGTGATGAGATTGATGCAATTAGAGGGAAACATAGAAACCTTGCCAGCGTTCATGCTGGCTCCAGTCAATGTTGTAGTTTTTTTAGGTAGGGTTTTCTTTTTTTAGATTTCCTTTTTAGTTCTCCGTGTACCCTAGTTTTAATGAAGACAGGATTCCCCCTATTAATTATGGATTGGTATGCCTAAATTAATTTTCAGTTGGATGTCATAAGATAATTAGCTTTGCACACATGAATGCCTAGATTGCTTTGGCCTCCTGGTGAGAGATTGTTCATTCATCTTCACCAACTATAAGTGAATGGTTAGAATTTGCATCCTAAATCGACCGTCCTTTACATTGCCATACTCACTGATCCCCGAAATTTTCAAGTTCCCTGCTTGACAAAACATCCGCTGAAGAACATGTCCAAGAGAAACTTACATATAAGAAAATCGCCATGAAAACTAATCCATCGTTATGATTTCCTAAATGTCTTCCTGAAACAAGAGAATGAACCAAAAAGTCATTAGACGGTAGATCACAAGAACAATCATCAGATGCCCTTCTCAAGCATTGCCCTAACCCTCATTGGAAGACCATAGAGTCGAATAAATCCAGCTGCATCGGCCTGGTCATATATTTGCCCACTCTCAAAGGAGGATATGTCTTCCCTATAGAGGCTATTGGGGCTTGTCCGGCTAGCTACTGACACAGATCCTTTGTACAACTTAAGTCTGACTGAACCGTTTGTCTTCTCTGTGATCTTCTCCATAAATGCATCCATTGATTCCCGCAGTGGGTCAAACCACCTGCCTGCATACACTAGCTCAGCATACTTTAGAGCAAGTGAATCTTTAACTTGCATCGTTTCTCGGTCCAGGGTTAATGACTCTAGCTCACGTACAGCAGTGAAGAGAATGGTGCCTCCAGGAGTTTCATATACTCCACGGCTTTTCATACCAACAAGTCGGTTCTCAACCATGTCAATACGGCCAATACCATGTTTCCCACCAATCTCATTGAGTTTGGAAAGTAGAGAAGCTGGGGAAAGCTTCACCCCATTTACAGAAACAGGAAGGCCAGACACTATCCCAATCTCTACATATCTAAAAGAATCAAACACATTTAAAAAAAAATGAGATTTGGGGATAAAAAATGCGAACTTGGGATTAGAACTCAATTGATGATAATCTCAGATTAGTTGAATCAAAAATTCAACGAGGGACTTACTCAGGTTTGTCAGGTGCAGCTTCTGGACTAGTAGACATCATGTACATATCTTCCTTTGGCTCATTAGCAGGGTCTTCCAGAATGTCACCCTTGAGAGAAAGAAGCAAATAAGATTTAGAGAACAAATTAACAACCGAATGACTATTAAAGAATTTAAGTATATAGTATTCAAACAAACATTGTGTATGTTTATATATATATATATACACACAAAATCACAAGGATTCAAAGTGTTTGCTAAGCATGAAAATAGCAAACAAAGACAATGAAGTGCGGGGAAGAAAACAAATTTTGAGCTGACAGCACAAAGGAGTCTAACTGTGACATTAAAACCAACAAGTGATTTTCTACCTTCAACAAGCTTAACACAAGACATTCTAAATTAATATTCTTTAACAACTACAATTTTTCCTTGGAAGCAGTTGATGAGGGGGACTAACCTCATGGCTCAGGTGCCATAAGTTTCTGTCTCTGCTGTATATGGATTTCTTTGTCACTGGGACAGGCACGTTGTGTTTCTTGGCATATTCAATGGCATCTTCTCTTCCTGTGATATCCCATTCCCGCCAAGGAGCCACAACATTGAGCTCAGGATTCAGGGCAAAGAAGGTGAGCTCAAAGCGAACCTGAATAGACAAGAAAGCCAAAAAAATTACATTAGAAGGAACGCACATGTTAGATAAGTTATCCTATTTGTGAGGCATGCCTGATCATTTCCTTTTCCTGTGCATCCATGAGCAACAGCATCGGCTCCAACTTCTTTTGCAACATCCACCATGGCCTGTCACAGCATGATGTGGTTAAAGTATGATTATTAATGATATAACACTGATGCAATGCATATTCTAGATAACAGAAAACAGAGAGAAGAGAAACAGAAACACTCCATAAAATTGCAAGTATCTGTACTTGTTTTAGATAATAGAAAGTGCTTCTATGGAAAACAAATTTGACGTCAGAGGATGATAAAACACAAGGAAAACGGCAAAACACACACACTATCATCATTCTTTATTAATGGCTCGATGTTTATCTTAATTCTGGAAAAAAATCTAAAAACTACAACAAGACAACAACTCTCTGGGGAGCCAACCTTTGCAATAACAGGGCGTGCCATTGATGTTCCCAGCAAGTATTTCCGTTCATAGATGGCGCCTGCTCGCAAGCAGGGAAAAATAAAGTCTCTCACAAATTCCTCCTGCAAGTCCTTCACCACTAGCTGACAAGCACCACTAGCCTTGGCCTTTTGTTCCAGGCCTTCCAATTCTCCTACTCCCTGCAAATTGAAAAATCGATGCCATGCACATGTATAAAGACAGGTACCGTAATTTATAAAACCAGATAAGATAGCTCAAATGAGGAATAAGTTTCTATTCTTAAGCAAATCAAATACTACGAATTTAATAGATTTTTCTACTATTTACAAACCTGACCAACATCAGCAGTGAAGCAAACAACTTCACAACCGTAATTCTCCCTGAAAGGAAAAATAGCAGAAAAATTATAACAGGGAGTGTCAACAAAAACAATTGTTTCGAAAGAAAAGGGCAGGCGAAAACACTGAGAAACTGTGATGCATAAAGACAGGAAGCAAAATAAATGAAAAGTAATTCTGCTAGTAAGATGAGCTATGCCACCCACCATATGACATATAAAACACCTAGCAACATAATTCACACCTATCTGGTTGAGCTGAGAAAACTTTACAGCCCTTCACCAACCCCAGATTAGAATACATAATGATCTCAGAAGCACACATCTTGATATCATAACACAAGCATAAAAAGTGCATATGCGCGTTTCCTTCGTATCTATTCTAAACACTATCATATGGAGCAAGTATAAAACTTACATCCAAATCCCAGAATTTCATAATTAAACCAAAACAACAGGTCAAGGCTCATGAACCATGAGTATCGATTAGTTAGAAAACTCAAACATAAAGCAAGAGGTATACCGTAGCCATGGGACAATAACTGAGGTGTCTAAGCCACCACTATAGGCTAAAACAACCTTGTTTAATTTTCCTCTTAGCCCTTTAGTCTTTGTAGCTTCAAAAACCTCAGTAGCTTTGTCATGGGATAGTACTGCTTGAATCCCTGCAGATCATGATCAATTACAGTGTCACTAAGCAGAAGTTACAAACCCCATTATTTACATCCACATTATCTTCGCTGCTTCAACAGCCACAGAATCTCAAAAAATTACAACCAGACATACACTTTTGAAGATCCAGCCCATCAATCTCATAAATATTTTCAGCTAAATAAAAACTACTCGATAAATAAATTACAACTACGCACCTAGTAAAACTTAGTACATACATAATAAAACAGTTATGAAGATTGAAAATTCAGACTTTATATCAAACTCTTAAACACAACAAGTTCATACTTTGACCCCACCAGACTAGCCAATTCACATTAACATCCCCGCTAACTTGGTTGCTTTAAGAATGAAGATGCGTAAGAGCAGAACCTCAGAAAAACTAACACCAGGAATGCATTGACTTGTCAGTATACAGCTATTGATTGCATTATAAAAAAAACACTATTGAATTAATAAATTACAATTGCGTTTTCTAGTAAAACTTAGCATTTGCACAATCAAACAATTTTAGAGAAAACCCAATAAAAAGATTTAAAATTTATAAATTATATTGAATTCCCATTTCAAATTGAATCAATTTAATATTTTTAACTCATCAAAAAAGCCCAAAACCAAAAAAGGCAGCAATTAAACTCACCTTTGTTGCAATGAACTCGAAGACCATTCCCTTTATTGCTCACAACTGCATCACCCTGAAGCTCACTGTTTCTAGCCCCCAACTGCAAGTAAAGAAAAAATGAAAAAAAAAAACCAACTAACCACTATACTTCAAAAGAAATGATATACCTCTTGAAACAAAGCTGACTTCTTTGAAAAAGATACATTGTCATTACACAGCATTAAATCTGGCAAACAATATTCAACTTGTTATAAGCTTCAAGAAAATCACTTCCAGCGTAGCAGAATCATCAAAAAGTGTAAAGAAGTGGGGAGTGTACCGCTCTTAGGGACATGAACAGAGAGATTGAGTGATGAACATGGGGATATTGCCTTCAGCTGAGCCATCTCTTACTGACCCTGTACTTTTTTGGAGGAGTTTATGACAACTCTTTGAGGGCTATCTCGCTCTGCGGCTTTTTGAGTGTTTTGTGCTGTATGTGAAGACAAACTCTATTTTGTTCAATTTAGGGTTTTAAAAATGCAGGGTAAATAGTGTAAGAAAAAGCTGCACACGGTTGCTGACTGATGCGCTTGTGAGTTGATGGTGGCAACGCGGGGGTGTTTGGTAAAGCAGTAGAAATTATTTTTTAAAAATGTTTTTATTTAAAAATATATTAAAATAATATTTTTTATTATTATTTTTAATATTATCCCTAACTAATCATTCAATTAACTTGAATGATCTATTCTTTTAGTTAAATTTTTTTATAATGATATTTTAGATTTAAAAAAAATATATCTAGAACAATATTATTTTATTAAAAAAAAGTAATATATTATTTTTAATAACAATACATTAAAATAATTTTAAAATATTAAAAAAAAAATTTCCAAAAAAAAATATCAACCGCTGAAACAAACAGCAGTAAAACAAACAGCACTGAGTCCAAATCTCCTGAAAGTTACAAACAGCCGCTTTCCAATAAATAAAAGCCACCTTACTTCACTGTCCAACAAATCTCCACTTACTATAAAATTGTTTACACCCATCACCCTGAGTCTAAGTTAGGTAGGGCACCCTCCTCAGGTAGGTCTCCTTGTAATCTCCGCCTATTAACTTCCTTCTAGCCAGGTCTCATCAATCAATCTCTCCTTGTAAGATCTCTTGCCTTTTACCCTTCTTTACGTGATTTATTGCTCTTGTTTTTGTCCTTTTCCTGTTCTTGATCTGTTATTATCAGCTTTGCTTTGTTGCTTTTTATGTTGATACATGTTGTATGGAAGTTTGCTGCTTCTTTTTTGTTTTTTACTTCTTACTGATGTTGTTTGATTAATTTCGTATCTCGGGAACTTTATTTTTCATGTTCTGAATCAAGAAATGTAATTATAAATCACTGTGAAAACATCATAGTAATAATTTGTTTCAAGTCAGCTGAGGTGGTTCTTAGGTTTGCGGAAGACAAAATCCACTGTCTTTAAAGTGAATAAAATCTTAAAATCATCAATCGTTGTGATGTTTGAGGTATAATGTATGTTTGAAATACAGGTCTATAGTTTTGTGGGTGATTGATTTTGACTTGGTTAAAGCTTCAGTTATAAAATGGTGATGAGGACAAGCTGTAATGGCAGAGCAGATTTCTGCATAAATGTAAATATATCACGCATTATATATTTTGGCAGTGACTGTAACAATATACGGTAAAAAAATATTTTCTGAATTGCCTGTAGTCTGTGGTCACAGCAAAAATAGAGGAAATTTTCTGATGGCCAAGAAATTATTGTCTCTAATACAAAGCACAAGTGTCCTTCTCCCTCTCTCTCCCTCTTAACTCTCTTCCGCTTGGCTTGATGGTTTGAAGAGAATTGTCCTCGTTACAAATGATGTTAAGCGGCTACAAATCATTGATCTGACCACAAATTTCCTGTTGGGACATTTTTTGATCCATGAATCAATAAATTGAACCACAGTGGATTCCCTTGCTTCCTTTGGCAGTATTGTCTTTATTTCCTGCAAGTATCACACATTTTAAGCATGAGATGAAGCTAGGAAAGGAAAGAAAGCTATGCTTGACAGTGATTGATCATCCACAAAATGTCCCTAATTGCTCTGGTGCAGGTGGAAACATGTCAACCGTGAGACTTCCCACAACATGCATGATCAGAAGTGCACCACCGAGAAAAGTTGCAAGCCCAAGCAAGTCGTGTGCATTGATCAAGAGCCCCGGTGCTTTGGGTTCTGTAAGGAATGTATCTAAAGCATTTGGCTTGAAGTCTTCCTCCTTCAAAGTATCTGCAATGGCAGTTTACAAAGTGAAACTAATTGCACCAGATGGATGCGAGCACGAATTTGATGCCCCTGGTGATACTTACATCCTTGACTCAGCTGAAAATGCAGGAGTGGAGCTCCCATACTCATGCAGAGCCGGAGCCTGCTCTACTTGTGCTGGTATGTTGGTTTCAGGGTCCGTAGACCAATCAGATGGTTCATTCCTTGATGAGAAACAGATGGAGAAGGGATACGTCCTTACCTGTGTCTCATATCCAACTTCGGACTGTGTGATTCACACACACAAGGAGGAAGATCTGTATTGAGCAGCATAACTAGCATGCTGGTTGCGCTTGTGCTGCTGTCTCAATAATGCAGGAACCTGCATTTATAGTAGGCTGGTAGGGCACTTGATTATCAGACATTCCTATAACCTGGTTTAACGTTTGTGTTGTTAATTTTCGAACAGCCTTCAGTCTCCAGTACCTTGAAATCTTTCATTTCAGTGATCAACTTGTACTTCATGTGAATTGATTTTGTGTTTTCACGCGGGTAGTTATCAGGGGACATCAATTTGAGCCATGGAACCCACATGATGCCTGATTTGTTATTCAGGCTCGGGTCACGGGTTGCCGGGTATCAAAACATGTAGTTTTAAGTTTTTAAAGTTAAAGCAATGTCTTGAAAAAAAAAATATAAAAGCCAACCTAGGTTTTAAACAAGTCACAGGTTCACTTAAATTGTTTGATCAAGGTCTAACTATGTCAATTAACCCGGGATAGAAGATGACGTTGACCTATTAAATTGAATTTTAAATCGACATGTCAGGCTCGACCCATCAGGTTGACAGGTTTAATATATGTATCAATATTTTTTTAGGATACAGGTGAGGCAATAGACAGCTCAAGCTGTCCAACAAGAAGCAAATGAACGATAATCTTTTGAATTCTTTTTTTTTTTTATGAATTCATAGATACGTCAAACAGAGTTGAATGGCATTCAATTTAGGAAAGATGGTTATGAACATGTTCTGAAATTTTGAATCAATTTCACTCACCTGAGATCATTTGTTGCTGTCAATTGGAATGCTGAAGCCTTGTTGACCTGGGAGGTGGATCAAATGCTTGGCCACTTCATATGAAAATTTCAATGAGAAAGTGATTTCCACATAATTGCCATTCCAATTAGCATCTGTAACGGAAGTTCCAGCAATCCAGTCCTTTCCTCTTTCTATTTTGTTGACAAAAGGAATCACCACACCCAACAAAATTACGCTAGATTAAAACAGATGACAAATTTAACTCATGACATGCATGTATCAAGCCAAATTTAACAGACATCAAGTTTGTTAAAACATGATGAGCAGGATCCTAAACCTGCATAAATTCTTAGTTTGATTTAATGTCGCCATAAAATTGTGGAAGAGAATAAAAAGATTGACCAATTTAAGGTCAAAACTGGAAAAGAACCATCATCTGTGAAAATATTGCTGACGTACAAAAATTTAAGTATAAAATCAACTATACTGCAATACATGAAACTTCTGCCACCGAATAAATATATCAAAACTTCATTCTCGACATGAATGGTATAAAGAAATGAGACCGAAACAAAATGGTACTAGATTACTCCCAATGCCAGGAAAAATGTTAAAACTGTCTCTTAGGTGTTGGTAGCCCTGGTGTAGATCTGTTGGCTGGCATGTGCAGATACCATCCTAATGGATCCTCTGGCCATTAGATCCTTGATTGCTTTGCGTGCAAGAGAGCCACTAATCTGAAATTCAGATAAAAAACAAAGCATCAAATGTTTGCGTACATTGCAAAGCATTAAGCAAACAACGAATCATCATGAATTTGTCAAAAGATTAAATGCACAAGATATTGAAGCAGGAATCTAGATCATTTAGCAGCTTAGGATAGCATGATGGCTCAGACGTGCTGGTTATGATATCACATTGAATGATCAATGGGAATCCTTCTGATTCATTTCATCATCTTCCATCATGCTTAACGAAAGAAAAAATAAAAGAAACTCGATACATGAAAAAACAAAAAATCAAGAAAAGCAGGTCAACGTTTACAAATCCCAGGTTGAATTTTTTGAAGACAAATTTCATGCTATATTGTTTTATTTTACCTTTCAAAGAAAAGCGTTGACGGTAAAACTTAGACTTCAAAGGTCGCATTTCTTTAATGCATATGCAAAATGATTTCCAATTCTCTAAGAACATAACTTCACAGTATCCTTTGTTGGTGTCCACATCTTGAAGTTAAACTAACCTAAGTAGAACACATCAAATCAAAAGCTTTTTGAAACAAACTCTGCCACTTATGAAATTTGCCTGCCTGTCTCTCAGCACAACTTACGCAGCATGATACCAGAGCCATATTACATGAGCAATTTCCAAGAACACCACAGAATCCATTCTAAATGTAGACTAACACCATAAAAGCATAAAGGCTGGTAAGAATGAAAACTAAAAGAAAGTAATGTAGAGCATAAAGAACACACCCTCAATCTGTCAGACAAGACAGAAGGAGTTATAAGCTTGTACTTGGGAGCTTCAGAAAGAAGCTTATCGTAGGTAGCTTGATCAAACAAAACCATGTTGTTCACCTTCTCCTTTTGCTTTCCCTTGCTCCATTTCTGCACATAAAACCCAAACACTCTTTAAGAGCAAATCATCCAATGTTTAAAAAAAAACACTAAAAAAACCAACAAAAGAAGGAGCCCCATGATTTGTTTTACCTTCTTCTTCTGTTTGCCACCGCCAGACTTAGCTGGTTTTGAAGACGGTGGTGGAGCCTTCTCCTTCTTTG
>Ga0307517_10002563_pt1 | contig 28933 bp, 38 predicted proteins | sample 23_EM_MG_FD_194515 | JGI IMG/M metagenome (GOLD analysis project Ga0307517, IMG submission 194515) | Populus trichocarpa ectomycorrhiza microbial communities from riparian zone in the Pacific Northwest, United States - 23_EM | ecosystem: Host-associated > Plants > Roots > Unclassified | place... | reverse complement strand
ATTCGCACGTATACTAGTGATGTGGGGGCAGATTACGATTGTGAGAAGGATGGATATAATGATATGGGAAAAAACCGATATCGGTCCAGTCCACGGAAAGGAAAACAAAAACAAAAAACAGGAGATACCGGAAGCGATGGTGATGTACATATGCAGAAGCAAAGGAACGCAAGGGAAGACTACATGGAGCCGAATGAGGAGCAGAAGACAAGAACAAGAATGGGGAGGAAATGGCAAACCAAGAAAAAAAAAATAGGTGGATAAAGCGATACAGAAACTCCGACTCAGATTAAGATCGACCCAATCTCGAGTCGTTCGGTCAACAAACGACACATCCGTTCGAAAACCACCTAGATAAAGGGAAACCATCGAGACCCAAACGCGGGAGGCAAGCATCAGCCATCGCGATCAAAGCCGCCGGTGTTCGATCCGACCCCATAGGACAATATCGTAATGGAGGGGACACTCACCAATTGCTGTTTAGCTGATCAATCCAATGCGCAACTAGCCTCAGCCTTAATCTAGGACTTCTGATCGGCAACAGTTTGGCTTTTTCGTGCTCGTCGATTGGGAGAACCTGAAGAGGGACCCATGATTCTCTGCCTCGGACCATGCATCAAACGAGCAAGCGACCTTACCAGTGCAACCCAGAAACTGAAACTTGATGCATCGGTTGGCATATCTCCATATGAATCGTTGAGCTTTTGCACGATCCACGGAGCGGCACCATCCCTGAGGTGCTCGACGAAGGTACGACACTTGTTCATCAAGGCTTCGTTACTCACATCCAGCAGGCGACGCCCTGGATGTGGGTCGCGGACCCGTGAAGCATTCGGCAGAACAATCGGTGGAGGGGTGGGAGACGTTTGTGGCACGGTGGATGGAGATGGGCGTGCACGTGTAGCCGGGGCGGGTGTCGCTGATGGGGCCGCGTTTTGATTCCCAGCTTCTAATGCGGCCTTCTCTTCAAGGGCCGCGTCCAGGGTATCCTCAAGCTCCTCAGGAAAATCTTCAATGCTATACCCGAGGTGTCAGCCTAACAAACCAAACCTGAGCGATGGAAGCACCCACTATTCAATCCGTCCAACCATATATCCATCAAGCGTGCCCCTCTCTAAAATCCTAAACCGGGATCCGCCCCACGTATTAACCAAACTCCGACCATCATGCAGCATCCTCACACCCCGAATCTCCAGCATGGTTCCGAACTCCATGGTGACGTTGGTGGAGACTGTTCTGGGTGGCATGATCATTCCGAATCGCGGAGTCGGCGACTCCAAGCAGCGCCTCAGCATCAATCGGTACCTAATCATTACTCAGTGTTAGGCGAGGGTAGCGTAAGATCAATAAGAGGGCATTTCACCTTGGTTCAAAGAAGTGCAAATTTGTCGGGACGCCGGGGAAAGAGAGCTGACAGACGAACAATGGGGTATCCAACCTCGCGTTCCGTTCTTCCTCTTCAACAACCTTCCTACGTTCAGCATACAACTCAGGGAAAACCTCCAACTCTGGCACGGCATGTGTGAGGGCCGAAAGGAAAGGGGGACGAAGGAAGAAACTGTACCTATCGACAGGATGGCTTTGTTTTGAGGAATGTCCTGCAAGTATATATAATCGGGCAGATCCGTCCTGCAGATAGGACAGTGACTCCTATGGTCCAGAGACCTTTGAAGACACCTCCCGCAGAACGTCTGTCAAACAAAGTGGTGAGATGAAACAACTTCCATGAATGCAAAATGTTGGTGGAAATGAAATGAAAACATCCGGATCTAACGTCGGTTGGGGTGAAAAAAAAAAACCGTTGGGGGACCGGGTGGCGTGGCGCCATATCGGAAAGATTCCGGGCATGTAGAGAGGGGTGGAAAAGAAAGCGAAAAAAAAAAGCAGACAACTCACATGCTGACACGGGGTAGTCACCGGCTGATAATAGATCGTGAAACATATCTCACAACTCAACTCTGCTAAAACTTCCTTGTCGATTCTCGCTCGCAAGTCTTCGCCGCCCGCTGGATGCCGACGAAGCTCAGCATCCAACCGGTTCGGCTGCGGCCTATTTGCATTCGGGTGATTTGGACTGTCGGAGTTGCCGGTTTCCGCCTCTGGTCCGATTGTGAGGGATTGAGTCTCCCGATCGGCCACTAAATGGCGGGCGTCACGCCTCGGGCGCTTTCTGGGGGGTTCAGGGCTCAAATCGCTGCCGTCCGAACTTTCTCCGCCGGCAGTTCGAGGGGGAGGGGAACAGGACTGACCGGCGTGTCCGGGGGAGGAGGAGAGGGCGCCTTCTACCGAATCTGCCGAGACCACGCTGGTGGAACTTGCGGGCGTCAGGGTCGGTTCCGATTGATTCGGGATGGTGGACTGGGAGGTCAACCCAGGGGCCCGATGCCGTCGCCTATGGCCAGGCGACCTGTACCGGCCCCTCGTAGCACGAAATTCGGTTTCCTCATCAGAAGAGGGTAAAACTATCATCGGCGGAGGTTGGTCTGGGAGGTGGTCCTGGTGGTCCTCTCCGTGGGAGGTGTCAGGATCCCCTTGGTTCAAGGGTGAGGGAGAGGGCTGAGGATGACGGGAAACGACCTCGATTAGCTTGCTGATCGTGATGTCGACCCGTTGCTCGAATTGATCAGTGGATGTGGATGTGGACTGTCGAGCGAATGATGGGGGAGGTGCTGCGGGGAGATAGATGACTCTGGAAGAACTGGGGATGTTTGGGCGAGCGGTGTCGGGGATTGGCGTGGACGAACAGACGGGCAATGGGCAGCGTTGTGCAGGGTCAAGCGTTTTGAGGTGGGATGAGCAGACTGTGTGGCCGCAATGAAGGGTAAACGGGTGACGCAGGAGTGGGAAGGGTGCGCTGCCCTTACTGACGGCGCAGAGGGGACAAGAGAGCAGTGGAAGGAGACGTCTCAGCGGCATGGACGATGGATGTTGGGAAAGAGATGCATCGTAGTCTGGAATAATAAAAAGTAATCTGGCGGTCAACGATGAAGGGCACAGCACATGCCAGACATCGATCGGTGTCGTCGATCTCTCCCTTTGCGATCGTCATCTCTCACCGCATTCCCATTTCGATGACCAGTACACGATTTCGTTCGCATAGCATACATACATAACAGGCAGTAAACAACTAATCGTACAATCTTTCCCATCTTCCAAATTCACAAAGCACTCAAATTGGTCGTCGGCCACGCGCTGCACACCCAACGGTCAGCCCGGCCCCGGCTTGAAAACGGCGAAAAACTCACTAAGACTCCGTCGACCGCCGGAACCCATACTTCTGGACGAACGAATCTAGCTCTGTTGGTCCACGAGAACCGTAGGGATATTGCACCGGCCTTGGCCGAGGACCACTTTGCCCCTCGATCCAATGTAGAATCGGGGTGAAGATCTGTCACCACATCCATCAAAAAAGACGTTCACACACACAAGAGTCGCACGAAATAGCTGCCGTACCTTCCAAGCAACGTCTAGTTCATCATCACGCACAAAGTTGGAGTGGTCTCCCCTGAGGGCATCCAGAATCAACGCCTCATAAGCCTCGGGGATGTTAACCTCCCCGAATCGGCGCTTGTACGTCAAGTCCATGTCCACGGGAACCGCGCGGGTGTACAAGCCAGGGGTTTTTGCGTTCAGCTTGAGGTATACCGCCTCCGATGGTTGGATACGAATCACGAGCTCGTTTCGGGAAATGTCTTTGAAGATACCTTGAGTGACGTCCTTGAACTGGATTCGGATCTCGACCTTGGCCTCATTCAAAGCTAAAAGGGAAAGTCAGATGAAGAAAACCAAGAGCTCGGTCGTTTGCCTGCTTACCCTTTCCAGCCTTTAAAATGAAGGGAACGCCTTCCCAACGTGGGTTGTTGATCCACAGAGTCGTAGCGGCGAACGTCGGGCAAACCGAATCACGGGGGACTGTCTCATCGTCCAAGTATCCGGGCTTGCCGTTCGCTGCAACGTATTGTCCCAATAAGGTATCGTGCCTTTCAACGGGGGGGATAGCGCGAAGAACTTTGACCTGGTTCCGCCCGTTTCAATAGGTTTTTAATAGTGCACCACTGATGGTCGGATGACCGCTCGTTACCTTTTCGTCTCGAATATCCTCAGCCGAGAAAGAGACGGGGCGCTCCATAGTCAAAACGGACAACACCTGTAACAGGTCTAGGCGCAAAAGCACATTTGAATACCTTACGTTCACTCGGCGTGATTGCCGAACTGAATGGCGCGAAAAACTCACGGTTTTGCAGAATATCTCTAATGATACCGAACTCGTCGAAGTAACCGCCTCGACCCTCCGTTCCGAAAGGCTCCTTGAACGTGATTTGAACGTTACTGATGTGGTTTTTATCCCAAGCGGCACCCATCGTGACGTTGGCGAAACGCAAGACGAGCATGTTCTTCACCATCTCTTTTCCTAGGTAATGGTCAATTCGGAATGTTTCGTCTTCCGTCCAGTTCTTCTTGACGGCTCCAATGAGCTCCCGGCACGACTCGGTGTCTTTACCGAACGGCTTCTCGATGATGATCCTGTTAACACCACCCCTGATGGTATAACAGTGCTTCTTGAGTTGCTCGGTGACCGGGATGAAGACAGATGGAGGGAGGGCGAGGTAGAAGAGACGGTTCCGCTCCTTGGTTTGATATTTGCCCTCGATCGACCCAAGGTGAGCGTTAAGCTCCTGGAACGCCTCATCTTTGTCGTAAGCGCCAGAGACGTAGGTAGAGAGAGCCTTGAAGTCCTCAATCTGCTGCTTCACCTCTGGACTGTCATCGGGGTTCTTGATATAAGACGTTATCCGCTTGTGGTACTCATCACTGTCCATCTTCGTCCTCGCATAACCGACGATTTTAACATCCCGGGGGAGGAGACGTTGACTGAAGAGTCCGAACAGAGCGGGATACGTCTAACGTGATATGATTAGTCTCCTGTCTACCGCATCCTCCCGCGTCCCCCTCTCTCGTTTGCTTTGGGGAACAAACGAAGAGACGCAGGGTCGACACAACGCACCTTCTTCTTGGCAAGATCACCGGAGGCTCCGAGGACTGGTTTTTGGAAAAGTCAGGGGATGTACATGTCCAAGTCTAGACGAGGGTTGATGAACGATAACGCACTGATGACGATCGTGTTATCTTTCAGCTCGTTGCTTGTGATCTCCATGGAGGGGATGGTGCCCGACATGGAGCGTGGCCTTGTTGTGGCAGACATCGCACTGCGGGGGAAATGGTGAGAAAGAGAGGTGGTGGTGAAGCGTAAGGAGGCGGAGGATCGATGACGGTCTTTATGACTGATTACGGTGGTGATATGCTCTGTAATCCCTTATCCTCCGGCAAATGCCGGTCAGTCCCTCTCGGCCGACCATTACACCCAACGCCGATTCAGACAGTGTTTCCACACCCCACAAGATCATTGCTACACCAGCGAATAGGGCGAGACGTGCTTAGTCCAACCCCGCGGTTTTCTGCCACACACCGGACTGGAAGAGAAGCGCTTGGAGAAGCCATCGTCACCATGCTAGATCACGACCACGACGATCCAAACACCGTCATTCAACATTTGCATGGGCTGACGGACCCTTCGACGACGGGAAACTACGGCCCACACGTCGTGCAAACCCGTGCAATGGCTCTTTTCGGCCAGCTCAAGGCCCACAATCGCGCCGCAAACGCCCAAACGCGCTCTCATAAGCAGGCCACTGCGGACGCGCGCACGCAAATGGATCAGGCCCATTTGGCCCTGCAGAACTTGCTGTACGAGAAGCGTCATTTGGAACGCGAGATCGAGAAATGCCGTCAATTCGCGTAGGTCCCCCCCCCCGTTCGTAGCCACCCTTTTTTGCTTTCGCTTTCTTGTCTTGTGGGGGTCGAACTGGTTGGACAAAGCCCTAGATTTAAATTGGGTGGGTCACGAGTATGCGACCCAGTCGCCGCCCTCGAATCGAGACTTCTCTTGTTGCCATCGATTAAAGTCAATCCCGATCCTTGTTTCCCCCATTTGATCCCCTTTTTCCCAACTAAATCATGTCAGAATTGATGATGGCGAATTCCAGATAGGTCGATGCACCAAGACATTCCGCTATATTCAATGGAACTCTTCACCATCCTCGCTCCTGACGAGTCCAAAACCGAAGAGATCCTCGATGACCCTCACCAGCTCATAATCAGCAGGTTGAATTTTGAACTCTCCGAACGCCAGAGGTAACTGTTGTGTTTATCCTTCGCGTTCCCCAGATCTATCCTTACTCGCGTTGTACCCAGACTTGACAAACGGAGAAAAGAGCTCCAACAGCAAAAGGATGATCTCATCAGAGAAACCAAGGCCAAGGTCGCCGCAATTGACAACGTTAGACAGCAACTGGATATCTTCCTGAAGGTATGTGCGTTCACGTTCACACCATGCCAGGAACCGTGCAGGGATGAGCACCACCCGCAGGCTGCCACCGAAGCCCAAAAAAAGGTCGACGACCTAATCCAACCACTTCAACCCGGCACCTCCACGGGTTCACAAGGTTCCCAGTCTTGACCAGTACCTCCCCACCTTGTCCGTTTGTACGATATCTTACCAGGCCCGCGAACTCTTTCTGTACGAAATCGTTACGTGGGAAATGGCTGATTCACGTGTCCGTTTATTTCATTCATTCATATAGTGGACATACAGTACGTCAATGGGAGGCCTCAAACGTAAAGCCAAATGGAAGGCACAGAAAAACAGAGAGAGCAATTGATGTGTGGAAAGATGACCGGAGGGAGGGGAAGCCACGCCGGTATATGCGTTCAAGTAATGTAGACCGGTTTGGGGATTCGAAAATGGAGAGTGGGTGGGAGGGAAAGGCGTGATTACGAGTGGGGAATGCGTATATGCGGGATAGTGGTAGATGAAAAGAGTCGGTGTTGGAGTTGAGAGTCGTGATGTTGGATAGGGAGGGTGGATGGCAAGTGATAAAAAGAGAGGAGATCATAGTAACACAACTGAGAAAACTGGAGCCGAAAAACTGGCTGGAACGGGGTGGTATTGGGACAGCCGGTGTGATGAGGGGGGAGAGGGGAGTGGCAATGAAAACAAGCGAAGTTACGAAGAGCGCGATAACTGGGATGAAGAGAGGGCAATGGAGAAAATCCGAGATTAAGAGGGAGGATGAGGGGACAAGAGCGCGAGGATGGTCAGCGGCCACCTCAAGCATCGTCTTCGCTGATGCTCCCTACATCGCTCATTTCCTCATCCTGATCCTCCTCCTCGTCCCCCGTCTTGCCTGCAGCAGCGTCGGCTGCTTCCTTGGTTGCGAACCTCTGCACGTATTCTGGGATTCCGCCGTTAGATCACGAAGCGCACGTGCAGGTACATTTTGCACACCCTTAACTTTGGCATCATACTCTGCGGGATGCCTCATCAGGAGCGCAGCGGCTTCCCCATTCAGTGGGTCGTTAGGATTGGGGTAACGGAGCAATTGGGGTAGGAACACTTCGAAGATGTTGATCATATCTATAGAAATCGACATGCTTCATCAGCACGGCACCACCAGGGAGCGTGGGAGCTCTATTACCGAACATTGGAGACCAAGTCTGGTTGATGACATCCAAGCAGACGGACCCACTCCTACAAACGCACAAATGGTCAGCCACCAAGGGCGGCGGAATCCCGGGAAACGTGAACGCTGACAGTTCATCGATGTTAGGGTGAAAGATCTTGTTCATGAACCCAATGCTGGGGGACTTGAACGGGTACTGATCCGGAAGTTCAACGTGGATCTTCCACACGCCGCCGGCGAATGGAGCTAGACAACCCAATGCGCACACGACCAGCAAACTTGATCAGTACACCCGCTGCGGTGATCCAGGAGAGCGAGGGGGGGTGAAGGGACGCAGGGGAAAGGGCCAGGGTTAACGTACTCTCTTTCGGACCATAGAATCGGACAAAGAACTCTTGCATGCTATCGTTCACAAGGTTGACTTCGTAGTCAGACATCAACCTAACGCGGTCCAAAGGTCTCATCAGCTACCAGGAAGGGTCAAATTTTCCCTTTGGTGGACACGCACAGTTTCATGACATCGGTCTCAGTCCGGCGCTTTCCTGGGTTACTGTGCTGGGATGGCATTTGGAATCAATCCCTGCCGCCATAGATCCCGGAGAAGGGGGTGTACTTATCATAGTGTCGTGCGTGGAGGGAAAACCAAGCGACAGAGCGAGGGGTGTGCGGTAGTGGCGGTAGGAAGGAGAGGAAGGGGAGATAAGTAACGTTGAGAGTCAAGCCCATCCTCGGGGGGACCGGCACGCAAACGTCACCGTGACCGTTACACCTTACGAAAAGTAAGTAAGTACAAAGCGCAAACGAAGACTACTGCTACTGCCTGTCCACACAAATTCCGACGCATACATCCTAAAAATTCATCACCAGTATGAATACGACCACTCCTCAACGACGCAGTACGCCGCATCCGGCGAACAGGGCCTTTGTCCTCCAGCGTGACCGCTCTCGACCCTTCTCCCACTAGATCCTCCTCCGGCGGTGCCGCTTCCTTGACCGGCTCCACGGACGTCCACAGTAGGCGTCAAAGCCGCACCGGTGGGATTGAGCCCTCTGCTCCTGTATGCTTGGTATGCGATCAACATGGCTGAAAGTGCGGATCGGGCGTTTGGACGGAACGTCCAGTCCCTCCGAGGTCAGTCACCGTCGCTCTCAGAATAACCGGCCCGCAAAACACAAGGATCGAAACGGGAGGGGAATACCGGGGAGAGAGAACATCGACCTCCCGCGAAACAAGCACGCACATGATCGCCCGGCTGGCGTGGATCACACACAAACCCGGCCCTGATTCACCATCAATGGCCAGGGACCCGAGGATGTGAGCAGAACCGTGCGTTACCATCGATAGCCAAGCAAGGGAAGGGGGAGAAAGGTGGAGAGCGCGGGACCGGGGTAGGACCGAACGTACCCAACCAGAATAACCCGAACCCTCCGATGAGAATCATCTCTTCTTGAGTCTGTGTGAGCAGGTGACCTTCTCTCATGTGGTGTTGAGCGACCCTAGATATATGAACGGTAGGACCCGTATATCCACTCTCATACAAAATCAGCACTCACAAGAATACCAAGGCCGCAAGGGCCATAATGGCAACGGACGTCTGCGCGAAATTGAACACATCTGTTCGGGACAAAGCGGTGGTGAGGACGCCCTCTCTCCGTCCGGTGTAAGCAAGGTGGGGGACGCACTGTGTGAGGTAGGAAGGATCGCGACAAGCTGATACCCTCCAAAGACGATTATCAGCAAAATCCCAATGAGCTTCCTCGAATTCTCTCCTCTGAATATCGGCATAACAATCGAACAATCCGAGTCCAGAAAAGCAGCGGCTCCAGCGAACTTAGTTTGGGTATAGCGAGGGGAAAGAGACGGAGCGAATCGTCACACGTTGCAAGTTCCAATAACAATAGACTCCATCAAACAGCCCTTTGCAATGTTTCCTCGGCGGGGATACGTAGACGGGAGGACACGAGGCCAGGGCATGTGTTCATACAATCAAGCTCAAGCGCTTGAGCCTTACCTCCGATGGTGTGGCCTTCACAGATCTTTATTCAGGGCGGGGTTAGTTGCCGAACCGTCAGACCAAGCCTCACTGTGGAGTCGCCACGGTCACCGGGCAGTAGGTTAGACCTTTGAGTTGGTTTAAAGTCGGATCTTCGGAGGACCAGAGAGGTACTTCAGCAAATTGGAACGGTCAATCCGGTCCGAACCCGGCGAACAGAGCGGAGGCATCTCCAGGTCACACCAGGAGAAATGCGAAGCATAACATTTCCAATGAAACGCCGTCTAAGATATACACCGTGAAAAGTAGAACGTAGGATGCACGGCAATCCTCATAGGAGGAGACAAACAAGTGAAACACTTTGTAATCGTGGAAAATCGTGGAATCAAACTCATGGGGGGCGCTGGTGTTTTGGGATAGAGGGAGGGGGCATGCAGTAAACGGAAGGGATTTCTAACAACGGGGAATAGGACATGGGGAAACCGTTTCCAGGGGGTAAGTTTATAACAGAGGTTGAAGTGAAGGGGACGGAGTCCATGTTCAGGATCCTAGTCTGTATCACGCACCTAGACGCTAGAAATGCGTCCAGGGACTTGTTGAACCGACGGGGCATTCCCGTTCATCCCAGGGGTGATAACCATCGAATATCCGGGCTGCTGCTGGACAACATAACCGCCCTCCCCCATAACCGGCAAAGTCGTAACCGGGCCTCCTGCCATTTGAGGTGCGACGACGCTCCCTGGGTAGTAAGCCCCGGGAATCATTCCACCCCCTGCCATCTGCATGGTTGGGTACATAGAGCCGGGCCCTCCAGAGTAACCTGGCCATTCACCGTACCAGGGGAGCTCGATCATAGGTTCACGCCAGGCGTATGGACGACCGCCTTTCTGAACGGCGGTGCTCGTAAGGCTGATAACAACAAGGAAGAAGAGTGTGACTAGAATCGTCAAATGTCCGGTTGAGCGGTAGTTCTTGGACCTTATGAAAGACAACACGTACAAACGCCGAACAGTACCCACGAGAAAGCTTCGATGACTCTCATCTGGTTGCAGTATTCATATGCGGAGACTATTGAAACAAGTCGCGCAGAGAATTCATTAGTTTGCCCACTCCCCTCGACTGATCACAGAACCGGAGGAAGGACACCACACTCACTGGTCCTGGTTTCACTTTTTGTCGGCAGTCGCGTGCCTCCCCACGAAGCGCAGTCAGAGCCGGTACCGACGAAGTCCCTTCTGTCACTGCGATAAGTCCAAAATGTTAACACCGTGAGCGGAAGGAGATCGGGAGTGGGATCTTCAGAAAAACTTACACCGTCCAGGCACCCAAGGCTAGATAGATAGTGAAAAAGTGAGTTGAGTCGAAGGCCCTTCAAAGCGAGTTTCGGTGACTCCACGTACCCAGCCATATGATAGACAAGACAAACAATATAATGACCTCAACTCGCGGCGAGAACACGTGCGATCTAGATCACCGTCCCAGTCAGTCACCAGTCACCATCCAACCTGTCGATGAGCGGCTGAAGTTGCCATTCATCTTCAACACGCCAACCACTCACAGCGTCAAGAACATTATGAGTATCAATAACGTGACTGAGGCGACAACAAGGGAGTATATCGTGTATTTACCTATGAAAAAAAAAAGAAGGAGCGATGATTCGCCGCCGTCCACCCCGGAGGAACGACAAGAACTCACTGTGCAAATTTGGCAAGAATATACTCGCGAAGTAGGCCGAAATACCGAGGACCGCGCCCGCCAGCAATCCTTGAAACGCTACAAAACGTGTTCACCACGCGGTATAAGACACGCCATGTACACGTCTAATGAAATTCGTGACCACGAGGATTGGAACGCACTGTATAGGCCGAGACGGATGTTCGTGAAGAGGTAGGTCATGTCGAGATCGTGGGGTCGTCAAGAGTGTCAACTCTAGTTTGGTGGCACGGTCAAAGGTTGAGGTCAAAGTGAGGGCGTGGGCTCAAAGGGGACAACAAAGTTGTCCGAAGTCCGGCCGTCCTTAATGACGGACAAATCCTAGCCGCTGCCAGTATTCCAACACCGAAGCGGTCCGGATGCATATTCAACACGTGATCTATTCAACACACCACGTGCACATAATAGGAAAGCCATAAAAGTACATGAGTTACGTAAGCACCTGGTTCCCAGGCGTTCTCCAGCACCATATGGCTGGGAAGTACAAAATACGCTGTGAACCAAGTCAACTTGTGTACTTACTGGCCAGCCCTCTCTCCTACTTACGGGAAGAGAGGTATGGTCGTAAAATCAAGTGCTACGTAACGAAAAATACACTGGTCTTGCTTTCGTGTCTCTGTATCGTGAACCCCATACGGTAAAACATAAAAACAACACCTTCGCTGAAGAAGAAAAGAGCAAAAAGAACTACACACCCCTCGAAAGGAAGATTCGTATTATACATCTTAATCGAACGTCCTTCTGTCGAAAGCCAACAGGAAAGATAAAACCCTCGCATAATAAATCATTGGTGGTAGTGGTGGGTTTTGGTCTCACCGCCTGGGTGAGGCATCTCTAAAGTATCGATCCCGCGTGGGAGGATATCCAGCGGCAGGCCTCTTGCTACCGCTGTTACCCCTTGTGAGCGAACGATCCCTAGTAGATCGATGGCTCCTGCCACGTTCGTGAGAGCGGGCGCTCTCCCGACTCTGATCCCGAGATGACTGGCGATCTCTAGTGTTGGAGCGAGACACGGTCGCTTTCGGCGGAGGAGGAGGGGGTCCGGAAGGAGCATCAGTGGACTTGGGCAACCAGTATCCATGCTTGTACTCGTAGGACGGTTGCCGAGTCTTGGGTGGTGGAGTGAGCGCCGTTGTGCGAATCTTTCCAAGATCTTGGGGCCTGGCTCGCTTCTGCTGCTCGTCCTTTGGAACGTTCAAAGCCCCGGCGCCCTTCGATCGTGACCTGTCGACGGGTGCGGTGACGGGAGGAGGCAATTTGGCCTCCTTCTCGTTCACGGCATCTTGGCTTGAATAGAACCAAGGGAAAGAAGTAACTGGGGTGATCCAGACAGAGCGCTGCCCATGAGAGTGATGCCTCCAAGCAAGGAATAATAGGAACAAAAGGAATCCCAAAACTTGGGGGGCAATCAATGCCACGCGCTTCGAAAACAATGTAGGATCACGCACTAAGAATAACGTTGAAGAGGGAGAATGCCTCCATGACACGGTACTGTGCCTGATATGTCTCAGTGTTGACTGATAAGGGTGTGTGTTAGTGAATGAAAGAGGTGGAAAATGCACAATGCGGCTTACAGCCAGGCATTTCTATTGGGACCTGACCAGATACCGCGTCGGACGTGAAACATTCGACGTCGGCATCTTCAGCGTCTGACGATACCAAAAAGGCCGCGAGAACTGCAAGAAACCAAAACGATCAGTCGTAACGTAAGGACTGAATGGCGGTGATCTTACCCAGCCAAAGGATACCGTCGAGGCCAAGGCACCCAAGTTCAATTCTTGTCGAAATGGGGTTGGCTTTCTTGAGACCGAAGAGCAATCTAGAAATCCGGTTGAGAATCCCCTGCTGTGATGCAATTCCAAAATGAAAGGGCACGGACAAGGCGAGGAGCAGGACAATGGTCGCGGCGGAGACAAAGATAGCGAAAGGAATGAATCGTGCTAAAGGGGATGTAAACTTTACGTCCTGCATAGAGCCCACGCCGAAAACGCTCACTTAGATCATTAGTTGTCAGAATCCCGTGGAAGTGAATCGCAATCGCGAGGACGATGATGGTCCAAAGCAACACAGTGACTATTCAACGAACGACACGGAAAACAGTGGTGGTGAGTAAACCACGACTATAGGGAGAGAGGGAGGGAAGGACATACCGAGAACGCCGATCCTGATAAGGTTGAACAAAGGTGGCATCCTAAACATCCCACAGAGCACAGTCGCAGAGGAATTCGGTCGAGGTTGGCTGTCGACTAAATGTACCCCGGAAGAGCCGTTCGTCCTACGGCGCGAGTGGCGGGGACGAGTGTAGCGGTCGTCAGGAAAGTCGGAAATGTTGTCGGGATGAGGGGGAAGGGGAGATGTACCTCCCCTCAAGGCGGCCCATCTGCCGCTTAAATGCATGACGGAACCGTCGGATCTCTCGGGGGAAACCTGATCAAGAAAGCGAGAATACGCGCGCGGAATTCGAAAACGAGGGGAAGGAAACCTTTCGTGGGATATACGGGTATTTGGTATTTGCAGTTTTTGTTCGTAATTGGGGGGGCGGGAATACGTGCCGCTTGGGTTACGCGCAAAACGAGAGCTGTCGGACTAATCTCGTTTTGATGTGTATACTTTGGTGTGGTCCCCTTTTCGTTCGTTAGACACAAGCGAAATGAAAAGGTGAACCCCAAAAACGAGGGAAACACGAGTCGGCGCTGGATGTGGGGAGGGTTGTGGTGTGGGTGCGGGCTTGCTTTTCCGAACCGTTTCAAGCGAGTGAGCGGGTCGTAAGCGTGTGAGAGGGAACTTTTTCAACCTCTGGAGGAAAAGGACGCAACACAACCAAGCCCCCGAGCTCAAACACCAAGGTGGTGGTCGCACGAAGAGGAAGAAAAAAAAAGCGGGAGCTCCTTTGGGATTTGTAGGGGGAATCAGCGGGACTCGAATTTCCCATTCATTCCAACGCGAGGCTTTCAATTTTCTATATAAGGCAATGAAAGCGACACGTGTAGATTCATTGATCCGTTCCGTCGGTGCCACGCCCCCAAGATTCGTTTTCGCACACAAGATCTCTTGACCCTTCCGTTCCAAGTCCCCCAAGCTTTTCTTACGCCCTTCCCAGCTCTTCGCGAAGAATCTCTCGTAAGCCGGTATACTCTTCCAATGCCTCGGGGTTCCGAAGAATGGCCATGTTGAATGAACCCAATGAAGCTCCATTCAAGATCTAATATTAAACCGTGCATGAGTTATCAGTGTCGAGAACGGAGGGCCCCGGCGAGGCCCATGGTTGAGTAGGTCGGGTGCCAGAAAGAATGAAACGCTTACCTTCTTTACAGGGACTTCTACACGCTTCCCGTTCAAGGTGTACGGTACATCCCCCACCTGCATAATCTAACCGAACAAGGACCGAGGAGGGGAGTAACATTAGCTCACGCATGAGAAAATCGGGGGCAGAATAAGATGCATAACGAAATGGGACGTGAAGATGTTAGCCGTATTCGTTCGAATCACCACGATGCCGGGGCACGGGGCGAATCCCGTGCCGCGACCTGCGGCAAACCCCGCGCAAAATTGCCGGAGGATCCTTGACCCGTCCCTCGTTACGGGGAGTATGATACGGGGTGTTGGACATCGAAAAACGTTTAGGTGACTTACACTGCTCGGCACGTGTCTCGCACTGCGACGAATCCGAATCTCTTGTTTGATTGCTTGCACCGTCTCTTGCGTCAACTTTTCACCCTGGTCGAGTTTCACGAACAACACCACGCGTTCGTCTTTCTTGTCTTCAGTCATCTGACCAACTACGAGGCTGTCAATTATCCTTTGAACGCTGTGACAATTGGAAGTAGAGATTGGCCCGGAAAAGCACGTGTCAAGCACATCGTAGATTTCGGCGGATCCAAACCGGACGCCACCAGGATTCCTAAGTCGAAGGATCGGCAATCAGTACAATTATCGGAAGAAAAAAAGATTAGCGGCTTTGAACGAAGAACTCGGGGATCGACGGGACCCAAGAATTGGAAACTTACAATACGCCGTCGCTTCTACCAAGCATCACAAGACCTCCGGAGTTGCCCATCCTCGATTCCGTTAGTAGCACGTGATCCCCGTGGTCTTTCGAAATGAACCCAGATAACGCGAATAATAGGGGTGGTCATTGGGAAGGATCCCAAAGAAAAAAAATAGTATCATGGGCCCAGACAACGAATTCGAGAGCGAAAGCGACAGGCGATAGCAATGGCGATTATTGTGATACCCAGACATGCCAATCAAAAAGAGATTGGAGAGATATTAGTTCCCCCTTGGAGCGGAAATCAGAAGACTAAGCGTGAAGGGGCACTCACACCAGACACCCTCGTACTCGGTAAAGTAGGCTTCGTGATATCTCTTCTTTGCAGCCGAAACAGATGCATCGTCGGCGTAGCCAGGCAAGGGCCAGAACCCCACGGGCTGACATGGGAAAGGCTAGAATCATGAGGCACACGTCCGACATGAGTAAAAGGGTCGGAGAGTAATTAATTTTTTCCTGTACAACCTTGAGGCAAACGAGTTCCCCGGACTCGCCTTCCCCACTCGGCTTACCATCGGGAGCGAATGTGGTGATGGCCATTCCCAACAGCCGGCACTGGATCTCGCCCCTGAACACAGGAAGTGCGGAGCACATCCCTGCGAACAACGAGCAAATGTCCGTACCGCCTAAAACATTGTACTCAGGGTGTGACCAAGTAAGCGAAGGTGCTCTAATTACCCGTAATGGAAGCCAGCAGGACCTTTTCCTTGATGTGCTCGTAAACATAGTCAAACAAGGCGGGCGGTAGAGGAGAACCCGTGGAATAGATGTGGCGTAGGGTTGTCAGCTTGTTGTGTTCCCTGGGTCTATACACTTTCTGCAGCGCAAAGAATTAGCGGCGGAGGTGATTCGAGCCGGTTGCAGACGAACAGATAACTCATCGATGTACTTCGCGCTTGTCCCGAAGATCGTGATGCCGAGCTCGTCAACTAGGTTCCAGAGATGCGCGGGTTGTTTGAGGGGGCTGCCGTCGTACAAGACTATCTGACATATTCCAAGACCTCCAATAAGGAAGTTCCACATCATCCACCCGCTGCGAAGCTAATTAATCTTTGTGACACGCTACAACGTGGGAACACCCACGTTGTGGTATAATAGAAAAAAATGTCCTTGTCAGTGAGATCAGCACATATGAGCAGCTCTTTGCGGGACTGCAAAAGCATGCCACCAGCGCGGTGGACGATCGCCCTGTCGTCGTTCGTTGGTGCGTCAGAAACTCAAAAAAAAAATGACGATGACGCATTCTCTAAGCTTACTTTGGCCTGCCTGGAAAACAGACGCAAGGTTGAGGCGTTCCGATCGATAACAGATTTGAGAAATGGTGCGTACCGGTTGTACCACTCGAGAAAAGAATCCATAGCGGCCAATCAAAAGGCAACCTCTTCCACTCGATCTCACCCTGCGGTGACCTGCCTAGCTTGCTTTTTCGCCCGTTATCAATGAATGCATCCCACGTGGTCCATTCAGGGTTCCAGGGATCTGCGTGCACGAAAGAGCCATGACCTGAGGTGACCACGACAACTTTGGGTGATTGGCCACTCTTGGCCAATAGCTCCGATAGGAGTGTGGAGAGTTTGGGAAGATGTGGATGAATTTTTCCATTGTACCTGAATGCGTGAGAATGGTGGGATGCACATTGGTGATGGTGTTAGGGGTCGCGTTGGCCAGGTGGCGGGCATGCGAGTGGGGGGGGGGGACGAGACTTGGACAAATGGAGACTCACACGACCGCATCGACCGAGAATATGAGTTTTGGCCGAACTTGGTCAAACCTGCGGCACTATCAGAAGTGAGGTAAAAGATTTCGTACAGAGGAACGGACCTTTCCAACACGCCCTGAGGGCCGAAATCAGGTGATGCACTAACCCACACGCAACCTGGAATGCTGACACGATAACCAACAAAGCTCACTAATTCCGCTCAGTCAAGACCACTTACCGATGGCAGCTGCGGCGAGCAGTCCGACAACGTTTTCCTTTGTATGAATAAACGTGCGATGAGAGTTAGTGGTTAGATTCACATAGCCACCCTCGAGGGAGAGAAAGGTGGTGCCGGAGGGGAGCCGAAATGAAAGGGGCCGAGTGAATGAGGTCAGTGCGGGGGAGACGGCAACTCACGATGCGGTTGGAGGCGTATGATGCGATGCGATCACCTGGAACAAGGCCATACCGGAGGAGCCCGGACACCGCGTCCGCCACGAGCGAGTAGAGCTGTGAGTTGGATATTGCAACGAGCTCAGGCTTGGGATTCTGGGAAGTCGGTTCTGCTGCATGCAAAGTTTATTGCCAAGAACTTCGACCCATACATCGGAGGACGGTAACGTACAAACTTGGACGATGGCTGTGGTATCTGGAGAGCGATTCGAAAGAAGGTTCTCCGCAAAATTGAGGGCGGAGTCGGAGAACCAGGCGGGGTTCTCGCCTGGCGTTGCTGTGGTATCGACTACGTGGTTCCCCTTGTTGCCGATGATTTGGGTGTGATCCCAAACCTGTGACCAGAAGCGGTCGGTGTTGGACATCGACCACTGATAGAGGTCTTGGTACGACTCTAGCGTCAGCCTGTGTTTCTCGTTGACCTCGCGCAGAAATCGGAAGAGTCGGCTCGTGTTGCATGGGTCATCCGGCGTGAACAACAACATCGTCGAGTCAGGTCGAGTTGGTATAGTATCCGTGCCAAGTTGTTGGGTCAAATGCGGAATGCCCTGTGTTCCCCCGATCACACGTTGGTTTGACCACCTTCGGGACCAATCGTCCGGTATAAAAGCGAATCCACTTATCCCCCATCCCCCCCTCACTACACAAAACATCCCCACCCTCAACTCCACTTGCAAATGGATCGCTTCCTCGCCCCGTCCAGTCCTGAAGCCATTGCTCACGACCACCTGACGTGAGTCAATTTTTTTCCCCACTCACCCCCTCTGAATGACTAGGTTCGCTAACCAACACAAACAGCGAAAACTGGATCAGTTGGGACATCGAGCACCCCGCCCTCGACGAGACCCTTATCGCTGGCTGCGCGACCTATAAGGCGTTCGCTCGTTTCCTCGGTGGCAAGGATCTATTTATACTCCCCAGAACTCGGGACGAACTCGCGAATGTGTTGTACGTCGACCACCCCATCACTTCCGGTGGCCACATGATCTCACGAACGGTTTTTACGTCTGCAGACAGAGATACGCAAAAGATTCAATCCACAACACCATCTCCGGAGCGCGGAACGCGCTTCAACCAGGTGGCTATACCCGAGTGAGTCTCCTCCGTCTCTGCATGTGACTCCGTTCGTGACCTTGTGTCTTTTTGCAGATCATCCAGCTCACTCGGAGGTCCATCCAGAGGGTGCTTGACACTGATGACAACACTTCTGTTCTCTTGTCCCTCCATGCCCATGCCACCGATTACGCCTCGATGACTGGTGTCCCGCAGTCGTCCGGTCGGCCCATTGCTTCGGGCGGCTGACCCACGACTAGGCCGTTTCCCCCGCGGTCTGTCACTGCGTCGTCGTTGTCGTCGTCGTTATGGTCCCTATAATTACCGCTTTTTCGTGTAACTCCTTTAGCCACATCATTGTACCTTTATAACTTCAATCCAACCCCCACGTGTACCATCCCAGCCGCATAACTTATCGTTTCTTCCCTCCCCTGCCTGTGCAGGCTTTCAATAGAGACAAGAAATCGATACAACCTTGTACTACTTTTTTTTTTCGCCACTGTACACAGTTGTAATCAATTTGCACCCCGCGGCGATCTTCCGCATGGGGGAATTCTTCTGACATCGACATCACGGCACAACAAGTCGAAGCCGACGAACGTGGCCTGACCGAAAGGGTTCCCTCTGTCTTTGGTCCACACCCCGCAGTTCATTCCGATGTCTTCTTGCCTCGAACCGCCAACTCCCGCATACCAGCTGCCTCACCCACCCCACGCACCCCCCCACACACGACTCACACGAGTCCCTCCAATTTTTCCCTCTTTGTTGTCTTCATTTCCTCTTTTCTTGATCTTCATCGTCTGTCGATTCCCTGTCTGTTATCAAGCGTCCGATACCCAACCATCGGACACACGACATAGACGATACCATCATGCGTCGAGCTCTCACGACCGGGCTTGCGTTATACCTCGGGCTGGGTGGGGTCCTGAGCTCTCCAGTTCAGGTCCAGGATCCAATCGAGTTGAACAAGGAGAATATCCCCCAAGTGGGGGATGTGCCTGGATCCGCGAGTAAGTTTCAGCTTTCCTTGTTTTTTTCTCGTTTGTCTTTCATCGTGGTGTCCTTGTCGTTGAACGTGCGCTCGAGATCGTGGGAACCATTGCTAATTTGGGCTCTTGTGATCCAGAGCCACCAAGGCAACTGCGTGGTCGATTTTTGCACATCTCGGACTTGCACCCAGATCCGCTCTATCGAGTCGGAGGATCATTGTCGAGTGCGTGCCATAGGAAGAGGCCAAAGAAGGAAAAAGCGAGGGCAGGATACCTCGGGGTCCCATACACCGAGTTCGTAATCCACTCTTTCTCGCGTCTGTTATTGTTTCCGGAAGCCTCATCCCAAAACCTCCGCAACGTGGAGGATGCTTGCTGAGTTTAATCTTGTAGGGATTGCGACTCACCTATCACACTAACAAACTACACCCTGGATCATCTGGAAGAGCACTGGGCGGAACATGTTGATTTCGTCATATGTGCGCCATTCCTTTTCCATTGACGATCTCAATCTTGATATCCGACCCGCCCTGGCTCACTGCCTGACGCCGGTTGGGGATATTAGGGACCGGTGACAGCGCAAGGCATGTTTATCTCTATATCTGACAAGTCGAACGAACGTGCGATGCTGACGGAGACCGCTCATCGCTTTGACGCGCGTATATTGCCACGGTGTGCCATTATGTTTCTGCCACATTGCCAATACGCAGGCATGACAATGACAGGAAAAACCCTCGTACTCCGAAGAATATCTATGACCTCAACCGACAGATGGCAAAGAGAATGGAGGAAATCTTTTCGTCTAAAGGAATCCCAGTTGTGCCCACGATCGGTGAGCGTTCCGAGCTCCGCCTTTGCGACATGACTAACCTCTCCTTTCTAATTCCTGCGCCGGACAGGGAACAATGATATTTGGCGTGCGTGTCCCCTGTTTCTCGCAATTTTGTCACCTGTTGTTGAGTCTCGAATGTATCCCTGTACCGGGGTGCCAACGAGGAACATCAACTTCTCCACCAATTCCTTGATGATCCATTTACTCACATTTTTCTTCTTCCACAGCTCACGTACGTGACTGGGAGAACACCCAGTTGTTATCATTTCTATTGTGATATGTGATAGGACTGATGCTGTATTCCTCACTTTGGGACGCGCGTAACAGAACATCATGACTCCAGGTGAGCTTTCCATGCTGGTTCGCTCCACTCGCGCATGGGCGTTGAGCTATAGGCCGTGACTGGCTCCCGTGCGGGTGCCATGCGTCGGGATCCGCGGAACGTAGTGAACTGACCGATCCTCTCCCCCGCAGGTCCGAACTCGATCACGTTCGAGTATTCAAAGTGAGTTCTTCGACCGTGACGGGGCCCGCACTCGTTTGCTAATACCGTCTTAAACTGGGGATGTAACCACTAAAATTACGGTTTTTAGGATCTGGCAATCGTTCATATCCTTCTCATCATATGGTGTATTTCACCGAGGCGGATACTTCATCGCGGACGTGATTCCCGATACGCTGGCGGTGATCAGTCTGAACACCATTTACTTTTATGATTCGAACAAAGGTGAGTATCGAAGTCCATTTACTGTTCCCGTTACCTCAGGGCAGTCGGCGCGGAGTTCCGCTCCCAGGGGTCTGTGTCGGCTGTTTGTCGGGTTGCCGGCAAGCTGCCCTCCGACCTTCGACCCCCAGCTCGTTACTGGCAGGGGTTCGCCGATCCTGATCACAAACATCTCTCATCCTTCGTCATTACCTTATCTCGCGACTGATTAAATTCCACTTTGATGTTCGCGTCGCCTAGCCGTTGGAGGGTGTGAATTCACGCAGCCGAGCGACCCTGGGAACCTACAATTGGACTGGCTGGACGTGCAACTTGGAATTTTCAGGGACAAAGGCATCAAAGTAAGTACGGTGTATGCGCGCGACCGCCGGTCCCAGACGCGGACCGAGCCGGAGGATCCTGCGTTTGTAGTGAGGTGCTGACTGGTGTCTATCGTCGATCAGATATGGTTAATGGGACATATCCCCCCAACCCCAGACCTCTACTACCCTGAATGTGTAAGTCACACACTCCCTCCTTCCGGTTCCCCCGTGCCGCGATATGCATACCGGTAGCATTGTACTTTGCCGATGCTGACCTTGACCCGTCGTTTTGCTCAGTACTACCGATATACCGAGATCGCGCTCCGGTTCCAAGATACGATCGTTGGGCATTTGTTTGGGGTGAGCTTTCTCTCTTTGCACGGGAAGTCTAAAGCTGGTGCTGAAAGAATGGCGATCGTTTGTTGCAGCACATGAACATTGATCATGTAAGTCCTCGCCCATCGCCTTAGTTTATGGCCGCTGATGAATTTCCCCCTTCCACTTTATCTGTTCGGTCCCGTCATCACACCCCATTGTGTGTTGCTGCGGATCGGTCTGTGTCTGATTCCTTGAATTGGATTGGCAACTGCGTTCCGCGATCTGCCGTACATTCCACTGGGCGGCCTGCCTCCTAGTTCTCGTTCATTCAAGCCGATGACCTCGCGTTCTGGGCTGAAGAGGATGACGATCGAGTCAACAACACCTCTACCCGTGGACGACGACGGCGACGGCGACCGAATTACGGTGCTGGACCGGACGCAGACGTGCAAGGACACCATACACAAAGAAACGGAAAAGATCCCGGATTTGACACGCTGTCGGAGGATGATATCACTGAAGGGGGCGGGGTGGGCGTAAAGGGACACAAAGGGTTGGACAAGGTACTTCTCAAAGACTTCTCGGAGCTGCCTAAAAACGTGGATTACGGAGACTACGGCGTGATCAACGTTTCACCCTCAGTTGTGCCGGCGTATTTCCCCTCGTTTAGGGTCTTCAACTACAACGTGTCTGCGGAAGCGGTTCAAGAAGCTCTGGAAAGGAAGGAGAGCCGGCGTCGAGGAGAGACTCTTGTGAGGCCACCGCCTCATGGCCATCGAAAGCCCGACCCAAGGAAGTCGAGGGACAAACAGTGCAAGAAGGACGAGTACAAGGATTCGTGGAGGTGCCATTTTTCGAAGGATGATTGGCATTCAGACCCCGAAGCGCCGTCGCGCAAAAACGGTTTGATGTCGCCCTTGGGTTTCGTCCAGGTAAGTCTGGAACCTTTTTATCCTTTTCGGTGGTGGGTTTTCCTCGATTCCGGTGGCGGTTGTGTTTGTCACCATTCCCTTCGGATGTGGTGCCTACGTCCATCATTCATTTTCCACCTTCACCGGTCCTGGGTGCTTTTTGATGGCACACATATTCTGATCCTTTGTTCCATCTCCCCTTTCTCCCCTCTCTTCCTTGACATGTCCTGTTCCCTCCGCTCACTGACGGTTTTACGCTCTGACGTGGCGGTGGCGGGCAAAACAGTATTACCTGCCTGATATTGAGAACGCGAACGAGGATTACATGCCCAAGTGGGAGCTCGAGTACATGACGTACGGATTGTCGGCTTTCGAGAAGAACGGGACCAATGAATCGCAGGAGGTTATACCCAGGCAGAATATTCCCAAGTCTTTGCGTCATGGAGGGGGGGCAAAGTACGCACCGTACTCGCTGGAGGATTTGACGATCCCGTCGTGGATTGGGCTGGCGCGGAAACTTGGGGATGGGGAGAACAGGAAACTGCGCAAGAAGTTCAGGGGGTACATGTTCATGGGTCATGGGGAAGAGACGTAAAGAGGGTCGGGGAGTAGGGCAGATAATAGATATTCGGTCGGCTACAACACGTTGATGGTTTATGGTTGCCATGGGTACGGAACATAGAACATATGTCGATATGTAAGAGAGAGAAGGGAGGAGATGATATCCAAGCTGTCCCCTTCTCCCCCATCCGTGTATTGACCTCCTCCCTCTCCTCCTCCTCCTCCTCCCTTCCCTTTCCCTGCTGCTGACACGCTCCTTTCCTATTTTGGCTGGCCCAGCACATCCGCGCGCAAACAAGAGTTCTCGTAACTCGAACTCGCTTGAGCCCTCACCCTCTTTTTTTTTTTCCTCCTTATTTCGAATGGCCGCTGTGCTGTCCAATACTGGTTTCGATTTCAGCAGCAGTCAGCCTCTGCATTCCCGTTCAGCTTCCATGTCTTCCACTTCTTCTCCGCGTTCCCGGCCACAGTCGTCCCACGGCCCATCCCAGCTTGGTCTTCGCCCCTCTGCCGACGAGTACTTCACCCACTCTACTTCCTTCGCCAATCCGGAACACGCAAGAAACAATTCGGACGCATCGCATTCCTCCGCTTACTCGCTCGGTTCAGACCTCGTTACCCCCGCTGACTCTCCTCCGAACCACAATCTGGCTAACCCGGCGCTGGGGAAGACGCTGCTCAGGCCGACGCACATCCGAGCACGCGCCGCCGCTTCCCCGTATCCGAGGGATGCGGAGAGCGTACATTCGTCCTCATCCGAGACCGAAGACATCTCCATGTTCCTATCACACTCCACGCAAGATCAGTACCATTCCGCCCAGGGTTTCGTGAACCCCCACCACCACCACCAACCGCCGCACGGCTCGCACCATCTACCCCACCATCCACATCATCATCAACATCTCGCTCAACAGACTATGCACGTACCAGGGGCATTTGGGAGTTTGCCGGGTCCCGGAGCTGGAGGCCATGGACGGATGGGCATGGGGCCGACGACTGACCATACTCTGGAAAAATTGGCCGCGAATGTTAGGGCTGCTACTACTACCAGCGCATCTGACAGGGCCAAACAGATTTTTGTCCAAGCTTGGTGCGTATTTTCTTGGGCCTTTGGCTGCTGTCCCCTTTTTTTTCTCTTCGTGACGCCTCATGCTCACATCTTTTTTTTTTTGTCTTTTTCTTGACAGGCTCACCTCGAACTACGCCCCGTACCCCGATGGTAACGTCCCACGGCAGGGGCTCTATTTCTCGTACAGAAGGATTTGCGACCAGTATGGAATACCCCACATCAATACCGCGACCCTGGGCAAAGCCATTAGACTGTGTTTTCCTACTATCAAGACCCGGCGCCTGGGCGTTCGGGGGAACAGTAAATATCACTGTAAGTTTTACCCTCTTTCTTCCCCTCACCGCCTCGATTCCTTCATCATCGCGGCAAACTCCGCCGCTCTTGTGTCATTTTTGGAGGCTATTCTTTTTTGGCCGTCCCGTTCGTTCGCTGATGCTGATCGCAACTGTCTCTTTTTGTTTCTGTTTCATACCGGAACACCCAGACTGCGGGATCCGCCCCGCCACTTCTGCCGAAGCCGAGTTCCTTCAAGATTACATTCGAAAAACCAACAATCAAGCCGCGCAACGGTCGGTCGACGCCGCTCGGTTGGCGACCGAGCAGTCTGACGGTGCGACAAAAGGGGATGATGGATCGGGTGAGGAAGAGGAAGATGAGTCTGAGGGATCCCAATCCGGTCCTTCGTCCAAACGCAATTCGCTCAATCTTTCAACCGCGACCAAAGGCCCCATGTTTGCCGAGGAGAAGACTCCCACGGCAGGAAGCCTGTTAGCTCAGGCCCAGGCTCAGTCTACCCGAACGATGTCTTCGCAGGCCCCCATCAGGCGACACACGCTTCCACACGATTTGGCGGGTGGTTCCCCACCTGCGTCGACCTTTTTAGGAAGCACGCCCTCACCGTCCACCGCTGCCGGACCATCATCGTCTCAATTGCCGGGCGCCATCAATCCCATCACGCCTTCGTCAAGCTCGATCAGGTTGGCGCCACATTTCCCATCCATTGAGGAAGCGATCGGTACCAATTCGACCTCACCGGAAGGGGTGGCCGCCAGAGAGGTTTGGGGATGGTTTGTGGATCACCTCGACGCGTTGTTGGATTCGATCAGGGGTTGGAGATGTGATCAGTTTGAGATGCACCTCAGGCAGTTTTGGAGCTCTTTGAACGGGAACCATAGGGAAGTCGTGCACGCTCCTGCGGTTGCTGGATTGATGGCGAAGGCTGATGCCATCCTCTATGATGTGAGTCGGGGTTTTGCATCGGCGGATTAACTCTTCGTGCTCACTCGACCGACAGGAAATTCTCGAGATTTTGCGATCTCAGATGTTGTCGCCTATCACCTCCACGACCTTGACTGCTGTCAGGCAATTGGCCGATAAGATGGAGAAGATCCTCCTCGTTTCCCTTGAGCACTACGGCAACACGTTTGTCGAGCCCAAGGTTGAATTGGGAGCCCGATTCGGTCACCTCGTTCGTAAGTGGCGCCCGCCTCACGCTTTTTGTTTCCAGTCGCCAAACTCATTTGCATTTTAGTGCGTTTTATGGACATTTACCAGGTTACGCAAGCACTGAACACCACCCTCGCGAATCCAAAACAACTCGTCGAGATGCGCCGTTCATGGGCCAAGATCGACTTTGAGTCCGTCAGGAACCAGTCCGCCCTCGTCTGCAATTGTCGCCACGAGGATCTCGTCCAACTTCTCGAAATTGAATTTTTGGCCATTCTCGAAGGGCTTGGGAAGAGTGTGGAACCTGTGAAGGATGTGATGAGTTGGGCAGACAAGTGTTGCGAGAGATTGATGAGGGTGAGAGGAAACCAGAACGGTGGAATGGGCTATGGTGGAGGTGAGGAGCGTGGTATGAGTTCGAGGAGTGTGTTGATTCGGTGGGGATACGTGACGAGCCAGATCATGAGGGATCTGACAATCCGAAGTGACCCTGCGTTTGGCGCTTTCCAAATCCTGAAGCTGTTCCTCGAGTAAGTGAAACCTCCAATGCCTGTTCGATTCAGAACTTACAAGTTCCTAGCGACTGGATTGCTCTCAACGTTCTGAGGAGCGTCGCTCTTTCGACAAATTCGGTCGCTGCTTCCGTAGAGCCCGTCATGCAGCAACAGTTCTTCTCGCTCTCTCCAATGGCGGGACAGGAAAGTTTTGGTCCTACGGGTCATGTCCTCGCCCACACCCCTACTACCTCTTCAATGCTCGCTGCTCTGCAACAGGATTCTTTCCATACCGGTGGAGGCCTTGACCACAACTCTGCATCTCAGTTCGGCGGTGACGCTTACAGCGGCATGGGTGGATTCATGGACAACATGGACACTGCTGGCTCTACGGGCGTAGTGGTCGACGATGGCGGCGCCGGGGGCTTATTTGGTGACTATTCGGGTTCAGCGTTCGACACCTTCGGATCCGGCGAGCTATCGGGTATTACTGCTGCCACGCCCGAGGTTGGTGCTACCGAGGAGTCCGGCGTGAAAGTCGAGCCTGCTCCTTAAGGCGACCGAGGATTTGAAACCATTAAATCTGCCGTACGCCACCTGTTCCACCAGTGGTCTTCCATTCTTCACCAACGTCATATACGAAGTGATCCTTGTTTTGCTCGTATTCCTCTCTCTCTCGTCCCCTGTGTTTTCGCTACCAGTTCACCAGCCCCGTTCCCCTCTTGACGGTTCGCGGCCTCGACTGTGCTTAATTATATTGCTCATTCCTCGCTGGTTGTATCGGAAGTTGTATCTATCAATTCCTTTTTTTTTTCGTTTTCTCCCGTTCTACTCCCACTTTCACTCTCCGTCTCTCTCGAAACTATTCCCCATTTTTTCCTGTTTCCTTAATTTATATCCTTATCGTAGTTAATACCATCTGACATCTTTTCATTCCTCCTGCTTTGGTGTTTCTACCCCACTTCAATCAAACGTTCGCTGTACGATTTCGTGCTCACCCCAACGCCAGTTCGTGCTTTTTCTAAAGTGGAACGTGGTCAACTAATCCAATTGTTTTTACTTGCGGTTATTGGTGACCCCCCCCCCCTCCCTTCCTATCTCTGAGTTCGTGCTCCAGGTTTTACTGCTTTTCTCCACTTGATTTCTTTAGCTCTTCTGGTCAGCAAACGTAAAAATATCATTTCTTTTGCGCTCGTATTTCGGTCACAAGTGCTTTGCCTCCTCCCACGGGTGGGTTTTTTTGTTTCAAGATAAGGTTTCAGCGTGTTCAGCCGCTTCCATTTCGCTCCTTGCGATAATACCTTGACCGGAATAGGAAGGAAAGTTCGATTCCCCTTTGATCTCATAGCTTCATATCGCCGTATCTCGTGGTGGCATATCTGACGCGCCCTTTGTTGCGAAACTCGGTAGAAATCGTCCAAGGGGAAGGCAAACTAAAACCTTCCTGAACGCTGGAGCCCAAGTTGCCGTGAAAGTGGAGGAGTCTTTCTTTTGTGTCTGGGTGGAGATCCCCCAAGGCATTTTTCGAATCTTTCCCCTTTCGTCACCCTCGTCAAACGTTTCGATGGATTTTTCTGTCCGGAATCTTTGTCAGGAAAACCTATGGTCTAAATCTCGGCGTCTTACTCGGCGCTGACTGTCAACTGCTTATCGTCATCAATGAGACTCTCGGACGTTACGGAGATTTGCCGGTTGAAGGTTCTGGGACTCACATCTAGACGCGTTTACGAGGGTTTGAAAACTGGGATCGCTGCGCGCCACTCTCGGTTGAACGGTTCAAGAGCGACGAATCGAGGAGAGCCCCAAGCCTCGGGTGTGTGGCGACGGTGCCAATAGCATTCTAACCCAGCCCCCGTCCCATAGATTGATGGATAACAAGACACTTTCAATGACGAAGGCGAAAGAAGCTTGCTGCGGCGCGTGGTGCTTCTTTCAGGGTGGTTTGAAATTTTGTTTCCCGACCGGTCGATGGTGTATTTTGAAACCACCCCCCCCCGTCCTCATCCCCAGGGAGGTCGCAGTCCAGAATCCCAAGACCGAAGGGAAAAGGCACGGAAACTTAACTTGGGTGTGTTCATTTGTTTGCGCGAGGGTGCACACGGCGGAAGCAATTCAAAAAACTAATCTCGTACCCATTAGAGCTTTTGACTCAGTTGCCTATTGGGGGCACAAAGACCGACCCAAGTTGAGGGCCGGCGGTCGACTCCTTCACGCCGGTAAGGGACACCATACCTTCTCATGGACGTTCGCGGGCAGCGCTGACGCTGGTCACTTATTACAATGTGCGCGTTTTTGGGATCTTGACCGTGTTTTCCAATTTCCCCACACAGATTGCGACCACTGGACGGGCTCAAGATGATCTTCTTCTTTCAATTTAAGCGCGGATCTGACCTAACTGAGCAGCCTTATTCAACCCAGGCGGGCTCGGCTTGTCAGGTCCAGGAACGACTGGAAGAACGAACGAAGCAGAGATGTCTTCTACGCATGGTACACCGATCTGCCCCTCCCCGGCTCATGTCACATCCGGGCGGGGGTCTCACGCGCCCATTCGCTCGCTCGCCAGCAATGTGTCGCGGGGATTCCTGTTCGCCATATCATCAATTCGAGGGTTACTTCTGAAGGACCTCGATCTGATTACCTGAAAGCCCTGTCAGATTCTGGTGGTTGTAGACATGGTTACTGGAGATTCGAATTTCAAAATTCTGGGCCTCACGAACGTTGGCGCTGTCGGCGACCTCGGGATCTTCTCCCAATCTCCTACAGCTTACGGCATTTAGGTGTGTTGGTGGGGGGGGGGGGGAGGAACA
>Ga0307517_10002562_pt1 | contig 28944 bp, 38 predicted proteins | sample 23_EM_MG_FD_194515 | JGI IMG/M metagenome (GOLD analysis project Ga0307517, IMG submission 194515) | Populus trichocarpa ectomycorrhiza microbial communities from riparian zone in the Pacific Northwest, United States - 23_EM | ecosystem: Host-associated > Plants > Roots > Unclassified | place... | reverse complement strand
ACCCGTATCTTCATCGACGGCCATGTTGCGTTTCCATTGTATCTTTTAACTAATTGTCGGTCTGTGCCCTCTACCCCCCACACACATTGTAACCTACCAATCTCTCGCAACCCCCCATTGTATCCGATAGCTCCGCAATACAACAACATATTTATCTGTGGCCGGGTCTGGAGTACAAGACTGGCGACCGTCTTTGAGACTCAGGCGTCTAGTAGTACCAGTGGGATCCCGTTTACGGCCACACGATCAAGGTCCCTCAGATGGACGATCGTGATCCCCGCTGACCCCTCAATATTACTACTGGTGGTGGGTATGGGTGCGTGATGTGACCGAGATCGCATGTCAAATCTTACTGAAGGGGCGCCGCACCGAAACCTCCCGCCCCTACTAGACCCGTATTAGGTATGGTCACCAACATAGGGCCGCCTGCCGTCCAACTCGAAATCGCGCCTATTTAATAGCGTACCACACACGCTTTGAAAATGCACATTATTGTGAGGAGACGATGTAGAGTTTCATGCGACAACAGCACTCCGGCGGGAAATTACATACAACAGTAGAAATTCGAGTCTTGATCAGAATCCTCTTCGTCTGACAGGTCTCGAAGTAACTCCGCTCAAACGGGGCCGAATACGCTAAGCTGAGATCCGATCAGGGCCACAGGCCTCAGCTCTAACTATTTGGGTCCTGTTGCTTATCCTCAATCTATGGCTTCGAGTCTGGTCCTCCCGACTACTGTACGCGCACGACCACTCCGGCGGTGATCCGTCATCACTCCAGCCAAAACTAAATTGACCGGATGCTTTGTCGTCGGAGTGGTCGCGTACGCACAGTATATGCAGGAAACTCCGCCGAAGTCGTTGCAGATAACTGAAGCGCACATGGGCGTGCTTTCCTCATGCGATACATTGCATGAGCTACAAACATTCATGCCTAGGTCGCGTAAATGCGTTACGTTATGGTACGTCCAGATTGTTCCACCGCAAATGCTTCCTATAAATTTGGATGCAGCGGAGTCTATCCGCTGTTTCCCCCCTCTAAACACCCTCGTCATGCCAAACAACACTGAGATACTCTCCCATTTAGCCATCCCCGTCGGTGCTGCCGTTTCCCTTATCGCACTCGCGAGGTACCTCACGTCCCGATGTTCCCTCAGCAAGTCAAAGCTCCCGTATCCGCCGGGACCCAAGGCCCTGCCGTTGATTGGGAACGCGTTGGACTTCCCTCGTGACATACCGATATGGGAAGGATTTTCGCGGATGGCTGAAACATACCGTACGTCAGTGGTTCCCACAACTTGGTGGAGGACTCATAATTGGGACCTCACGCAGAGACGGACATCATGTACCTCAACGTGCTTGGAACGGACCTCGTGGTTTTGAATTCAAGCGAGGCGATCGCGGACCTACTGGACAAGAGGTCGGCAATTTACTCGGACAAGGTGACCAGCATATATGTATCATGTTTGTTCGGCCAGATGCTAACGCTCCTGTGCGTTTCTTCCCCGTGAAAGTCTCAAACGCCAATAGTGGAGCTGATAGGCCTGAACAAGTGGTCGTTCACGGTATTTGAATATGGCGAAAAATGGAGGACCTACCGTCGACTTTTCCACGAATTCTTCAACGTTGCGACCGTGAAGAGGTACGACGAAGACCAAAGGAAAGCAACTTCGAGGCTTTTGCAGAACTTGAGCGAGCGCCCAGCAGATTTCCGTCGCCACATCCAACTAGCGACAGGCTCCATTGCCCTCTCGATTGCGTACGATATCCAAGTGGACTCCACAGAAAACCCCTACTTCCGTATAGCCGAAGAAGCGCTTGAAAGTCTCGAAGAGGCCCTGGTTCCGGGCGCATTTCTAGTCGAATTCTTACCTATTCGTGAGTCACCTTTGTTACAATGGTTTTTCTAACGCGAAACCAAACCAAACCCTCTGATAGTTCGTCATGTTCCATCATGGCTCCCTGGCGGTGGTGCACGCAGCTACGGGGAACACGTTTACAAATGCTCAATGGACAGCATAACGCTACCAATGCGGCACGCCACGGAGCGACACAAGGTACGCTCAGTTTGTGCGTGTTACAGTGCAACATCTAAGCTGGACAGGCCGGTGGTAAAAACAGTGGCTCCTTGGCCACGGATTGTTTGAAGAATCTGGAGAGCCTCCGAGAACGGGGCGTGAATGAGGAAGTAATCAGGAACGTTGTAGGGTTGGTGTATGTAGGTAAGCCTGCGTTTTCCCGTACGCACACATAAACCTCGGTCTCACCTTGACATGTAGCAATGGCCGATACCGTTCGTATCTGCAAGCTGTATGAAACCGATCCTCAGTCTCACGAAGTTAGCGTAGACAAGCACGGTCCTGAACACGTTCTTCCTGGCAATGGCTCGCAACACACACGTGGTGAAGAAAGCACAAAAGCAGTTGGACGATGTACTCGGTGGGGAGAGGCTGCCTGAGCACTCAGATATGGATGACCTTCCCTACATCACCGCGATTATCAAGGAAACCTTCCGATGGTCTCCCCCGGTCCCAATTGGCACTTCTCATCGCTTGATGGAGGATGATGTATACAAAGGGATGTTCATCCCCGCAGGAACAATGCTATTGGAAAACATCTGGTTGGTTCATCCCTTTCGTGTGAGACCGGACCGTTCCTGACGTGTCGGGTAGGGGAATATGTCGCGACAAAGAGGTGTACCCAGACCCGGAAACATTCAACCCAGACAGGTTCCTCGGCGAGGATGGAAAGATCAACCCATCAGTCAAGGATCCTGAGGTGAGGATCTTTGGCAGCGGACGAAGGTCGGGCATACGCTGTGATCTGCCACTGCACTCTGATGGATGTCAATTACTTAGGATCTGTCCTGGGAGGCACTTCGCCCTCCGAAACCTGCACTTTATGATCGCCAACATCCTCACCGCATTCGACATTCTCCCCCCTGTCGATGAGAATGGGCACCCGCAACCGCCTCCGCCAGCATTCAAGTACATGCTAGTACGGTCAGTGTGATATTGTTCCCCCGGATTCAGCACGTGTTGATTGCGTTCCGCCATACGTAGGCATCCGATGCCATTCAACTGTCTTGTGAGGCCTCGCTCCGAGAATGCTCTTGGCATCGTGAAGGATCTACACGCTCACTACTGGTCGTGAGAGTCGGAACATTAGCGTTTACTGCTCCCTGCGCGAACGCTTTCAACTTGCTAGGCAGGGACTAAAGCAGGAATTCAGTTTCCTTTCAAGACCGCGGTTGTGACCATTATTCAATTCTCATGCCTCCTTACGCTGAAGCGAGCTCCACCTACGTACGATACATAATGAAACCCACCTGATCACTCCCCCTGGGGCTCGCCCGGATTGTCTGATTCCCTCGAAGGTACGACTGGTTTCCATCTCTATTTACACGACGGAAATTCTGGCGTCGCCTTCCTACTCAACCCTGCTACGCAACCACGACATGGCCTACTCGGTGGATAATGACTCCGACGCGATGACAACCAATGTGTGTTTTTACCGGATTTTACCATCGGGGAACGTCAACGGTTTCACATGCTTTCCTGGGTTACCCCTCCCCCGGCTCTTTGTTGCAGAGGGTAGACTTCCATCTCCCACCGTTTCCCCTGACCGTGACTGAGAAAATGCCTATTGCCGTCCACAACGGTTTGAGCCCAAGCGGAGAAACCCCCCGAATTCTCACGTACCTCACCTGTCAGTTCGAGCCAGGCGTTTCACGCGTCGGGACACATTCATGGCCAACAAGTTGAAAAAAGGAAGTTCAATTTGATCTTTGATGGAATGGATCACGTGCTTGCCATTTAATGCGCGACTGATTCCCTGGCCCATCTTGGTCCTTAAGATCTAATCTTTCGCCTCCACCGTCTCCCTCGGATGCGTCGTGCGAAATATTACTCACACCAACGCTCGCGTTCCTCACCATTCAATTTCTGTGCACTACTTCACGTCACAGATAATCGGAATAGCCTCTCTACCAGCGGGCCATCTACACTTTCGAGGAAACGACCTCCGCGGCCTATGAAAACTATTTGGATATAGTCGCCCCTCCACCTCCTACCTCCTCCCCAGTCTATTCCCCCACCATACACCGTGCAGAATGGGTTTATCGCAGTTCTGTGGTCAGAATGCTCGACTTGGTTGATGCCTCCGGCGAGGTTCAAACTGTCTCAGATGTCGCTTCTCCTCCAGCAAAATTCAGTCAGCGTGGGGCACTGAAAACGCACGCCCACCTGAAAGGCGACATAAATCAACTTAATTTCAGTCAATTTGGATGACTGGGTTTCAGTCGCTATAGTTTTCACAGTGTAATACCGAGCGAACCGAGCCCATATCCCGAGGTTAATAAGTAAAGGTGCGAGATACTAAAAGATCGCTCGTCAACGGCGAGTCGTAAATCCCAGGTGTGGGGGATATGGCTCGTATGGGTCTAGGCCCGATACAACCTGGACGTACAATAAATCTAGTGCCTTCGTAGACCAACGTTACCGACACTTCCAGCTTCCCTATCAATCCGACTGTTCCGTGTCTTCGTCCATCCGAACCACTTCCACAATACGTTCTCGGCAAAAATCTCACCGAACCCCATCATCACGCCATTAATAAACGGCAAGAATAGGTTGATGGTCAGGGATCCCAGGAGAGCGATGACCCGCGTCTTGGTCGAGAGAGAAGAATCAAAAATCGCGGTAGATGCTGGGGGACGTGGTGGTTGTTCGTTTCCTTGGTGGTCATGGGTACGATTGCGAGACTCGTTGGCGCGAGGGTTGCGCGTGTGTTGGAGCGGGGTAGTTGATGAAGCTTGACGGGAATCTTGTTGGGGATTTGAGTCGGGGAGTGATAGAGAGGGGTAGGATGAGGTTAGTGAGCTAGGAATAGATGAATCCCATTTTGAGTTGGAGGAAGCAGATGGAGAACGTTGGTGCCCAGATGTCGTAGCTGTCTGCGCTTGCCGTCCCTGCTCAGGTGCTGTAGGGAGAGTCGTCAAGGAGGAGTTGGACGGTGACAAGTCCTGATTGGTTATTTCCTGTCAAAAAAGACGTCAAGTTTTGAGTCACAGCATGAACTGGAGGGCAGATGAGGGGACTCACTGGGGTGATATTGGCGGAGATGACGGCCGGACTATCAGTCTCACTGACTTCCTCCCACCCAGTTCCAAGTTCTCCTGTAGCACCACGCTGAATCTTAGCGAGATGTCCACCCAACTCGGGTTCGTTCTGCCCAACACCGACGCCAACAAAGGTCGTGGAACCAATAGATGACCTCTTAGCCTCCCATTCGCCTCGGACCTTCTCTGCCTTCTCTCGTTGCACGGCGTTCTCGTGTCTCCACTTGGCCAAGTTCGATTCATGCTCTGCCTTCCATCCGTCGTGGGCATCACCTGGAACAGGCTCCGGCGCGTCTGAAACGGGTCGAGGTTCAGAGGTCGTCGCGAGGGTGGTAATCGTAGGGTCCGAAACAGAAGAAACAGGCTCGGCGGAGGTTTCTGCCTCTCCGGAACCAGCCGCAGGGATCGAACTGATGCTGGAGAAAGAATTCTCGAGGGCAGCCTATTCCGCGGATAAATGCATAGTTAAAAGCCACTGGAATAGGTGAAGAGGGGTGAATGAGTCTTACTTGGAGAATCACGTCCTGGTCGGCATCCAGGGGACTTGTGTCGGTAGTCATGATGGACGGAACCGGGAGGAAGGACGGACGAACCGGATTCGCTCACGGTGTTGGACCCGGTGATGGGGACCGTTATGATCCCTCTCTCTCTCATCCCACCCTCCGTCTCTTTCCCAGAACCCAGAACTTTGGATTTCCAAATGCTGTATCGGCGCGTCTCACACCGCACCACGTCCGATGATAGGTCGACTCCAGTACTCGAAGTTCATTGGACACCCGCGATGCACACTTGTTCTGCTGTTCATGTGGGGGCTGGAGCTTTGTTGTCGTAAATGGCCCCAAACATCATTCCGACCTGGCCAAAAAAACCTGGAAGGAAAAAACGTGCCTCCCCGGTGATCTGAACTCTAAATCTTGACTATGGGGGACGACTTGGGCGTACAACTCCGTTTGTAGTGCTGCTGTACACGTTTACTGAAACGCCTGGGACCCGCCTACGCTCTCTCTTTACCCTCCGTTTGAAATGGCTTTCGAACACCAAGCCACCTTTCCTTTTCTGTCGAGTCCTTCGTCACCGATGATGTCGTTAGTACCCCTCCCGACCGGCCGAACCAACCCCTGTCATTTTGACGGGTTTATAAACCCTGCCCAGCAATGGACTGCTCTCCCTCACCGACTACCATCACCACTCCCAAACCAAACCTGACAATCGCCGCATCTTCTGTCGCTATAATGCAAGTTCCGAGCGCTCAGTTCAAGGTCAATCTGGTTCCCACGTGTATCGAAGCACAGGATGCTGAATTATGTTTCCTTTAGATCGGCGACTTCGTCGAATATCGACCCATCGGTGGTGCAAGCGATAATGTTGCTCACAGCAAAGGAGAAATCAAGGATGTCATCGAATCCGAAGATGGCAGCATCCGCTATGCTATTCGAAATGGAAACACCGGCAAGACCACCAAATACCAGGTTTGGATTCTTTCCGGTCACTCAACCCACGCTTCCACCGAGATTAATGTGGTGTGTTCTTCAGGAGTCCAACATCGTTGGCAAGACCGAGCGTGATTGAGCGCCGTTGTCGATTGTATTTCTCCTACGTATCTCGTAGCATCTTGAAGGATCGAACGAGTGTACAAATTCAACAAGGACATCTTCCCCGCACCCCTGAGAGAGACGCACTCCTGGCTCGCGCATCAACCCGGCGAGGGAGAGATTCTCCCAGATTTCTAGAAGCTGACGCACGACCTGGAAGGTTGCGAAGCGGATTCTGAATCTTCCGACCCATTACAGCACCCTGTCGTTCAGAAAACCAAACCGTACAGACACACTCGGCGGTTCATTGGTCTCCTGCCTATTCATGTAAGCGATTCCGTGGAAAGGCCCGTCGGGCGCTTCTGTTGGAAATGCAAACTTGGCAGAGATATAGCTGGTATAACCCTCGAACTGGCTTGCCGCTGACGAATTTGCCGGTAATCTTAATCTCGACTTGCCGAGCGATGTCGCTGATGCTGTTCACTTATACTATCACGCCCGGGACCTCTGATCCTCGTAGCTCAGGGGGGTTCAACTTGCCGCTGTCGGTCCGTCTCCAGCCAATGGGGACGGTCGATATCTCAGATAGGAGCCAAGAGTGAAACAAATAAGCTAAAGCTTTTAGTTGATGTCAGTGTTTCAAACCGATCGGACGGGACGCGGAACGTCCGAGCGTGAGTCGCAAGCGAACCGCTCCTTATTGATATCTCCATTCTTCGTCCCATGACTCAAACTCAATCCTCGGTTCGATTGTTCTTGGGGATTCTTTGCCTGGGCCTATCCCCCTTTGTATGTGGCCAATGGCCCTAACTTGACTCCGAAGGAGACTTGATCCCGACCATCACGATTCTCCTCCAAACTTGCTCTCCTGATCTCATGTGGCAGCGCAGTTCATTTCTCCCTCTCTTCCGAACGAGATCATCTACTCGGTTCGGTGACATGAAACAACAATACCGTTGGCAACGGTTTTGAATCCATCTCTGCACGGTATCCAGGATCTCTGCCTTGATGTTTCTGCAAGCAGACAAGGGCGCTGTCCAATCAACAGACGTCAGCGACAAGAGCAACACCGCCGCTCTTGGCCACAAGGTTCTGCCCGGGAAGCACCGTTTTCACGCCGCAGACTGCAGTCCGGTACTTCCGAAACTCCATCTGGGTGAGGATCAGCGGGTCTGGCGCCTGTTCTTTTTCGATCGGGGAACTGATATCACGGGCTGCAGGACCTTCCCTTCGGTCTGCGCTGCTAAAGATGGCCATCAACAGGCTCTCCGGCGGTGGCGTCGGGCGTCATGCGTTGGTCAGTATATTTGTGCTGTGGGAACCGGGAACCACCCTCACATACCTCCCCTGTGACCCCCCCCCCTACCTTGTTTCTATCTGTCAGGCGTACCCTTCCTCTCGTTCACTGGCATTGTTACTCGAAGAGCTGGAAACTACCACGATGCTGTTATCGCCTGCACGCGAGGGATCAATCCGTGCAGAAGATGGTCACCCTTTGCCCAGCTTACTGAACCCCGCTGTGGGGTGGGTGGGAAATATTCCGTTACCGACCCTGGTCGCCTACAGGGAAAAGGTGAGTTAAACCGCGGGCGAGTGTCGTTTCCGGGTGTCTCCGGCTGATCCCTGTGCCAGGTGTTCCCCGGGGAGATACACCACATCCTGCCCCTCGAGCGACCGGAGTGCTGGGTGACATGTGATTCGATCGGGCTTTTCCTCGAGACCGAATGCCAATTCCCGTTCGAATCGGAAGATGATTTTTGTTACTACCATGAAGAGCTCGAAGTTCCGAGGTACCGGCGGCAGGGATGTTGCCTCACCAAGTTGTTCGTCAAGAAGGTCAGCGTGGAGCTAATAGAGCTCTACCTGCGTTTTGTGAGTCCGGTGAACCCTCGTTTTTTGATGCTCCTTTTCTTCGACCACCTTTTATGTTCCGCACACCATATATCGAACGGGGCCCTGAGGATCCAGCCCCTCCCCCCTTTTCGTGCTTGTTCATATATGGAATCTATTCGTCTTCGTTTCGTCATCCCAACCAGCTGCGACTCCCATTCTTTGCGGATACGCCGTTCTTTATCGAATTTGTCGTGGAAAATCCGTTGTACTGATCGTTGATCATCTGGACCGCGTTCTCCGGATTATAGTTGTTGCCAGATTTTGCAAGTCCAAAACTGAAGCTGGTCTGTTCGCCAGAGAACCGAGACCGGTGGATCGTCCCTTTGCACTTTGACGCGTTCTTGGAACGTCTGTACAACAACTAATGATATCCGTGACCGCCCTATGTTCGTTTGCTACCTACACTCCTTACAAAAGTCCCCTAAATATTTATGTCAAGCTTTGGATGGCCCGTGCCGCGGTTCCCGAGGGTGTGAGAAAATTTCAAAGCGAAATGAACCGATGCGCCGGGATGAGCCGAGAGTCGGTTTGAAAGGTTCGTCGTCCATCAGGTTCAGTTTCCGAGATCGCGTGTGGTCAGTGGACTGACCGACTCCGCACTTAGCGAGGGCGGATACGACGGATAAAGAATAGACAGAAAAATGTCGGCCACGGCAACTACAACGTTGTCTGATACCCTTGTCGTGGGCAGGCAGCCACAGCAGCCGGTGGGTCTTCGTTCCGTTTTGTCTTCCTTCTCCCAACACTTCATCCTTCCCGCATCTTCGGCCCTTCCTCGCCTTCTGCTACCCCCTGCAACCCGAGAGTCGAATGGTCTCGATCCCCAATTCACATCCGCAAACCGCCCCGGTGGGGTTCGGTTTTCACCGCGCGCACGGGTAAACAAACACACGCACCGTCACCCAACCCAGGCCACCACCACCCGCCCTGCGGTGTGCGGCCTGCGTGTTGCGGCGTCTCTCGAAACGCACGTTGTGCTTCGTGGTTGTGCGTCGCATGCGGAAGGGATGATTGATTGGTCGAATCGTCGAGCCAAGGGGCCAGTTTGCGTGTAGGCAGAGGCGAGGCAAAGGGGAAGATTATAGCCCTGAAAACGAGGGTCACCTTCCACCACCGCCTACTTCCTGCTTCCGTCCAGTCCAGATCCTCTGATCGGTCCATTTGCCTGGGCATTTTCCAATTCGTATACTGATCGCAATGATTTCGAAATGACCAGGATTACAACCATGTTTATGGCCATCCGCCACCTCAACCGCACGTTGCCCACAATCACTCGAATCACGCGAACCATAATCATCCCAATCACAATCACGCCCCTGCCCACTCCCATTCGCACTCCCATTCACATATAGCTCAACAACAGGCCCAACAGGTTCCCGGTTCCCTGCATTACGCTTTGCCTTCCCAACAAACCCAGCAGCCACCGCCTTCACAGGACCCACGACGAACAGCCATAGGTCTCGTTACCCAGCAACAGCAGCCACCGGTACCTCCCCCACCCCCACCCTCCCAGCAGACCCAGCAGCAGTCGACAAGCAATGATCCTGGTCCGTCTGCCCAACAAGTTCAGCAGGACCTGGGAACCGGTAGTGGGCAACCGGGATCATCAGGATCATCAATGATGTACCACCCCCCGTCCTCCTCTTCACCCAACGTCATCACGTCACCATCCAGAGGCACGACCAAACGCAAGCAGTCCGACGCTATGCCAGGGGACGACAAGTCTGGGAAGAGGCGACGGGGGAGTCAGTACGGCCACGGTCACGCGCAGGATCACGTCGGTGGCGGTGGTGGGGCCGGTGAGGATTTGCTGGGAGGTGCCGCCGATAACCCAGGCGCAAAACACTGGTCTGATGAGGAAAAGACCAAGTTTTTCATTTGGCTCCTCGGATCGGACGAGCATTGGGAACAGTTTGGGACGAAGATGAACACTTGTTTCCGGGAGGTGCGTTAGATGAACTTCCGATTACTTCCCCCTTTTTTCCCCTTGTGGTCCACCTCCACCCGCAGAATGAGCGAAGTGGTCTCATTACAATCGCACTTTCTTTCTTCCATTGTATCCAAGGCACATGTGGACGGGGCGTGTCATTCCTCATCCAACGCCATTCGTTGCAGTTGGCCCACCCAATCCCCCCTTGTTCTTGGCCCCTCTTGAATACCGGAAAATCTGACGCGCCTTCCCCGTTTCACATCCTATAGTGTGCGCATGCGCTCTTTAATAACCGGAAGACGTTCACGGCTCTCAAGAGTTGCTATCATCGGAATTTAGACACGTTCAAACAATTGACGACGTTCGAACACTTCAATGGCCCGTTCGAGGCAGGGTTGGTTGATCCATCCAATCAGAACGAACGGCAGACCCACTTTGAGAAACGACTCGAGGCCGCGAGGGCAGCTGGCTGTTCTATCGGCAATCTCAGTCCGCGCATCGTTGACAGTTGGGTCAAGAATGGATGGTACGAGATGTTCAAGACTCGGTTCGTGCCACAGTTCCTTTCTTATTCTATCTCCTCTCTCCGCGTTTGTTCCACGCTCCCTGGTTCTATCCACCGGGCGTTGATGCGATAGATAAGGGAACGCGATTCTGTTCACCTATTTACCCGCTCGCGAACACCCCTTCTCCTTCCTTCGTTCTCCAACTGCCCTACACGACCGGCTAACCCGATGTTACGTGGTTCGCTGTTTCTCGTGTATTAACTCCTGGGGTGACGGTTCAACAGATTCTATGCAGACACAAATCGGTCTATGCTTGTGATGTCATCCGGACATGGCGGACCACGAGAGCGAGAACCACAGCCTCCTCCTCCGATGTCAGATCCGGGACCTTCAGCGCAAGTTCAAGTGCCCGATCCGAGGAGTCCAGAACCTCCTTCCCATCATGACCACCACACCGATCAATTGCAGCCACCACCGTCATCACCACAGATAAGGCACATACATCACGGGATACTGGATTCCAGCCCGTTACCGACGTACCATTCGACGCAGCCACCTCAGCCTCCCTCGCAACCGTTGAACCAATTGGTGGTAGCCAGTTCAAGTTCAATGACCGGGATCGAGCAGACTGTGGCGCATCTCGCTGGGCTGACGCAAAACCTCATTGCGAGTTACGCTCATATGGTACAGTCACAATCAGAAGACAGCCGCGCGAAGCTGGAGTTCATGAAGAAAAAGGACGAGAGGGAGCAGGAAGATAGTCGACTACGGAGAGAGATGGACAAACGGAAAGAGGAGAGGGAGGTTGTCGAGTTGGAGAGGATGAGGGAGCGAGAGAAGATCAAGCAGAAATCCGACCTCGCGACGGAACTGCTCTCGAATCCAAATGTCGATGCGGGGGTGAGGGAAGCTGCAGCGGATTTTCTCAAGAAATTGTTCCAATACTGATGTTTTTACCCCTTGTACGTGTATACCATTATGTATCGTCGGTATCGCCTGTATTTTGCATTGTTCATCATTGTTCGGCATTCGTTTCCTTCTGCTTTCATGTGCGATGGATATGCATGATTGAGTGCGAGCGTACGGCATACAGTGAGGGACGATGATGATTGCCTCCTGGGGGTACATAGACAAACACAGTGATGGAGCGAGAAAACAGGCGGTTTAATCCGCTTTCACGGCGTACTTCCTCTTGGGGAAGTGGATATCCTTCTTGTGTTGCCTCGTCGTCTTCAGCTTCTTCTCGTGCTAAAAAGAAGCAGCAGGCTCGTCAGGGGATGTCGCGGGTGAGGGGCAGCGGAGGGTGGTGGGGACGTACTGTAGTCAACCGCCTTCGGATAGCCCTCGTCTTCTTTGGTCGCAGATCGAGAGGGAGATACTTACTTTTCTTGTAGTACTCCCGAAGGTTTTGGCGAGCCTTTTGGTTGGTCACGGTCAACACCCGAGCGATCGACTTGCGAACGGCATTACTACAAAGTCAAAAAAAAAACACAAGATATGCAAAACGATCAGCATCTCCCCATGTAAGATTGGAGGGAAAGCGGGAGACGAACATCTTGGTCAATTTGGCAGCAGACCCACCAGCGATTTTTTGTACGCGCAGGGTCAGGAGATCGCGTCTGAGTTCATTCAATTGCTTGGCCAAGTCGCCCTTGGTCCTACAAAAAAGATCGAACGACACCAACACAACGACGGTCAGTCAGAGTGGATGTGTCAACCAGGCTTGACGAGAAGGATGCGCACTTTGACTGGAGTTCGTAGGCCTTGACTTTACCGGGCATCGTTGCAGCGTATGAGTCTTGAGGGCTGGTCGCTGTGTCGTGGGTAGGAGTGTCAGGTTGGGGTCGTGGGAAGGCGACTGTACAGTTCGGCCTGGCGTACCCGGAACGCTCGACGGGTCTCGATCACCAAGCTTAATGCATGCGTGGGTGCGACTCACAGATTATCCGCTCACTGAATTGTATGTTCGGTAGGTACCAGAACGGTCGCGCAGAAACATAAAAAGCGTATGGGATGGATTTCAAAACACCCTCGTTGTTCTTGTTTACGAGTCAAGCTCTCTCTCTCTCACCCGCATTGATACAATGAGCTCTCCGCGTGTTTGGTTTAGTGAGGAGCATGCCTTTTGTCGCGCCCCCTCATGGAACTGACGACGACGACCGATAGTCACTGGCTCATCATCCGGCATCGGTCTCTCAATGACCAAGACCGTCCTAGACAACGGAGACATCGCAATCGCTACTCTCCGCAAACCCTCTGCCTTGGATGACCTCAAGGCCAAATACCCTTCCAACAAGCTCCACATCCTCAAGCTCGACGTCGTAAACAAAGACGATATCACTGCTGCCTTCGAGTACGCCGAGAAGAAGCTCGGCCGTGTCGACGTCGTCTTTAACAATGCAGGTCATGGCATGATAGCAGAGATCGAAGGAACCCCCGACGATGTGGCAAGGGGGATGTTCGACGTCAACTTCTGGGGAGCTATGAACGTTTCCAAAGAGGCCATCCGGTTCTTCCGTGAGGTTAACAAACCTCAAGGGGGAAGGTTATGGACCATCTCCTCCACTGCTGGTATTGTCCCATTCGCCTCCCTGGGATATTACAGCGCCTCGAAACATGGTATGCCCTTGAAACCGTTGATGAGAAACATTCAGTGACCGGTTATACATCAGCCCTAGAAGGCGCCACAGAGGCCCTTGCCGCTGAACTCGACCCAAAGTGGAACATCAAGGCGAGTACTGCGCTCCATGATCGGAAACGATCTAACATTCGCAAAGATCACACTTCTACAATTCGGCGGCTTCAAGACTAGAATTATGCAACCAGAATCCTCACCTGAGCTCCCGGTCCACCCCGCCTACACAGATCCCGCGCTGATGGGAAACGTTATCCGCGGGCTTAGGGACAGTGGGGTATTCGAGAACACCGACAAGGCTACCAGCATGCTTTTCCATAAGCTTTCAAACCACCCAGGACCCTCCCTAAGGGTCGCCGTCGGGTCAGGCTCTAACAATTACATAAAGCAGAAGTTAAAGGAAGTTGAGGCCGATATCACGAAATACGAGAGCTGGTCTGACAATCTCTCGTAATTGGATGTATCACCAACTGGGGAGTGAAGTGGGCTAAGGGTGTTCACACAAAAGTAAATACGCCTCCGGTGGGGAAGTAGGGCACAGATCCACTTACAGGTGGGGGTAAAACGAAGTCGATTGTCCCTGCTTGAGAGAACTTTGGAAAGACGTGTTTCGAGGCACTTTGGATCCACCAGTTCCTCTCAAGACTTTTCCTCTCCCTACCGCTGAGGTGGGATTGCCCCAATCCGACTTTGCGAAGATCTATGACCAATTCCACCCGCCGGCCGTTATTTCCTCCTTGAAATTCCGCTAAACGAAGCAAGTCTTCGTCGGCACCCGTCCACTCGCATCCCGCTCCGAATAAACTGTAGAGCTCCTTCGCACGCGAGCCGAGTTTTGCGGTGAACGTGATCTTGGACACCGTGCCAGAAGTGATGGTAGAAAAGCGGGGCAGGTGGGTTCCCAAACCGTGACCAATAACGAGAGCCAACGAAATCTCGCGGAGGCACCTGAAAGGCGAGAGGTCGAGTCCCACATCTGACATTGGGAGTGTATGAGGTAGGTGAGGTCGCGGTTGAGCTGGGCCAGACTTACAGAGTTGTTCGAATCTCAGCTTGATATCGAGCACCTCTAGAGTGTCGGAACAGCGAGATGTCAAGCCATTAATGGCCTCCAGGGGGGACGCGGTCCCATCGGCGGCTCTTGCGTCAATCCTAATTGTGTCGTAACCCAATGGACAAGCCGCAAACGCGGCCAATAACCCTGCTCCGGAGTTCCAAGAGTAGATGTCGAACTCAAGGGTACCTTTGAAAGCATCGTGAAGATCGGACTCGTGGATAGCGCCGCCCTCATCCGGATCGGGCGCCGAGGGCAACCTGGAACACCGGGCAGATAGGAACTCTAGCCGCGGAAACGCTGCGATAATGCACGGGTTTACGGCGACGCTATTCAACTCCAGACTTTTGAGAGTGTTCCTCAAATGACCGAACCACCGGATGCACGGGAATTGCTGGGACACGTGAAGCGAGTTCCTCCCGTTGATCAGGAGGTGTCGGAGGTTCTTGAATGCTGAGGCGTACGCTGGGAAGCGCGTGAACTCTCCAGGGGAGGAGTTAGCGGGTAGGGTCAGCATCAGACATTTGGTGAGGGAGTGAATCCGTTGGTCCGAGGGCGAGAACGTGTCGAGCCAACACCGCAACCGCTCGTCTCTAAGGATAAGGAAGTAGAAGATATGAACTTGGGATCGGTAAGCCCATCCCCTCGAGACGAGAGCGCAGCTACGGAGGGACAGCTTGTCATTGTGTAGATGGTCGATAATGAGGTCGTAGATTTCCTGAGGAAGCCGCATAATGATCGTGGTGGATCCTCCGCAAAGGAGCAGAGACGCTCGATCGGAGCTTGCCCTTGGAAATATTCCAACCCTCATCGATACATTTCATTGTGTGGGTCACTACAGGTCGTTGGGGCGGTCGCTTGTATCCGGGGTCGATTCAGCATCGATGAGGAATCTCCAAGGTCATTTTCAGCGGCTGGTACAGGAGTCCAAAGGAATACTAGTACATCACAAAGAAGTATCGTTTGCCAATATAACAGGCGACTGAAACCAGCTAGAAGGGCCGAACATGAAGACTTGCAGTCTATCAACACTCGAGGAACCCGGAGAAAGAAATAATGGTCTTGCCACCTAGACCAGAGTCCTCCCACTCAAATCGACAGTGGGAATCTGAGAAGGGGGATCGGTGGGCTGAGGCAACCCGAACATGTCTTGGAAGACCGGACAGGAGAGACTGAGGATAAACCGGTGACCACGGAGTCCTTTCACATCCGAGGAACGCGAGATAGCGTCTGCATCGGGGGCATCAAAATCAAAGGTGCCTGGCATGGGCGAAAGTCCAGGAGGTATTTCTCAAGACAGCGAGTTAGCAGTGTCTCGATTCAGCCTCAAAAAGTTCCCACAATTGCAACGCCTAATGATCCCAGACACATATCTTATTCTCGGCTGAGACCGCACGTGTAGCGTTACGAATAGAGACCCAACGAGATGCTAGTATGTCACGAGGGAATGACAATCGTCAACGTAACGAATGGTCGAATTGAGTCGAAGCATTGTGCATGAGGATATGCTCGGCTGTAAGGCACTATTAACGCTCGAAACGTCCGGAGAATGGACATGTAATCTTACCGTCTGAACCGTAAACCTTTCGCTCAAATTGTCTGGGGTAGCTCGGACACCCCTTCCAAAATTGAAGAGAGCCACGCGTGCACGTTCCCGAAAGCATTGCGACAGCGTTCACCACACGCTTTCGAGTTCGCTCTGGCGGCCTCCTTGTATAGCTCTTCGGCGGTTAACCATGGCGTTGTGGACACACGCTGGCTGAGGGCTTGGGTTGCGACATTGAAATCCATCGGGGAGCAACTGCAGTTGCGACCGTCGAATTGATAGGTACGTTTAGTGACCAAGGCTCGAGCCTTGTCTCGACGTTGGGTGTGAAGGAGGTAAAGCTCCTGGCATGCGACGCCACCCATCAACCTTGCATCTTCTTTGGGGAACCCTTCTGATATATCCATCGTCAAAGTAACCCTGGACGCGATCCTCGCTTCTTCATCGAAACTCCAATATGACGCTAGGGCGTAGACGCGCAGCGGGGATGTCTCGAGGAAGCGAGGAAGCAGCATATCCCTAAGCGGATGCATGACTACCTCGGCACCATACTTGTCAGCGATAACGTATAACGCCGCCCACATTGATATGTCTGATATCTTCGGTGGAGAGCAAGGATAGAGGTATTGGATGAATGGTTGGAGGATGTCGGCGGACTCAGGGACGTCGATGGTGGGGAGCTGTGAAGGGGGATCGGTGGGTTGAGGCAAGCCGAACATGCCTTGGAAAACAGGAGAAGCGAGGCTGAGGATAAGCCGGTGGACACGGTGTTCTTTCCCATCCGAAGAGCGCAAGACAGCGTCCGCGTCGGGGGCATCAAAGTCATAAGGTGCCATGGGTGAAAGTCCAGGAGGTAATTCTGAAAAAACTGTGGCGGAAATGCAGGCTTCAAGGCAACGAGTTATCAGTGTCCCGATCCAGCCTCAAACAGTTCCCAATAGCGTTCTAAAACAGAAAGCAAGGGAATGCTAGTACATCACGAAGAAGTATCATTTGCCGATGTAACAGACGGCTGAAACCAGCTCGAAGGGCCGAACATGAGGACACGCTTGATTGCAGATCAGTCTATTAACGCTCGAAAAAAACCCGGAGAAAGAAATAACAATCTTACCGCCTAGGCTGGAGCCCCCTCACTCAGATCGTCTGAGGTAGTTCGGATATCCCTTTCAGGAGCGAAGTGAAGTACACGTGGATATTCATGATTGCGTTGCGACAGGTGTAACTACACTGGGTCGGATAAAACCATTGGCCAGCCTCCTCGTACAGTTCTTCAGTAGTTAGCCAGGGTATCGTAGCCACGCGCTGACACAGGGCTGGGATCAGGCAGCTGTAAACCGGCGGGGGACATTTGCAGGACGGATCGCTCGAGGTTGGAAGAGGGTGACCGGTGACCAAAGCTCGAGCCGCTTCTCGACGATTGAAATGAAGGAGGTACAGTCGCCGGCACGCGCCGCCGCCCATCAGTTCCGCGTCCTCTTGAGGGAAATCTTTGAGTACATCGATCGTCAGGGTTCTCGTGGACGCGATCTTTGCCTCTTCCTCGAAACCCCAGTGTGACGCCAAAGTGTAGACACGCAGAGGGGATGCTTCGAAAAACCGAGGAATCAGCATGTCCCTGAGCGGATCCATGATCCCCTCGGCACCATACTTGTCAGCGATAACGTATAAAGCCGCCCACATCGATATGTCTGATATCTTCGGTGGGGAGCAAGGATAAAGGTACTGGATGAATGGTTGGAGGATGTCGGCGGACTCAGGGACGTCGATGGTGGGGAGCTGTGAAGGGGGATCGGTGGGTTGAGGCAAGCCGAACATGCCTTGGAAAACAGGAGAAGCGAGGCTGAGGATAAGCCGGTGGACACGGTATTCTTTCCCATCCGAGGAGCGCAATACAGCGTCCGCGTCGGGGGCATCAAAGTCATAAGGTGCCATCTGCGACAGTCCAGGAGGTAATTCTGCACAAACTGTGGCGGAAATGCAGGCTTCAAGGCAACGAGTTATCAGCGTCCCGATCCAGCCTCAAAAAGTTCCCACGATTGCAACCGTGCCTAATGATCCCAGAAACATGTCTTATTCTCGGCTGAGACCACACGTGTAGTGTTACAAAACAGAAAATGGGGGAATGTCAACCGTCAGCCTAACGAATGACCGAATCAAGTTCAAGCATTGTGCATGAGGAAACGCTCGGCTGCAGGGCACCATTAACGCTCGGGGGTCCGGAGAGGGGACGTGATCTTACCGCCTGAACCATAAACCTCAAACTGTCTGGGGTATCTCGGATAATCCTTCCAAAATCAGAGAGAACCACGCATGAACATTCCCGAAATTGTTGCGACACCGGCTACCACACGTTCTAGGCCTGCTCACTCTGGCAGCCTCCTCGTATAACTCTCCAGCAGTCAACCACGGCCTTGTGGACATACGTTGGCTGAGGACATGGGTTAGGGCAGAGAAATCCATCGGGGGGCACATGCAGCGGTGATTATCCGATAATTGATAGGGTCGATTGGCGACCAAGGCTCGGGCCTTTTCTCGACGCTGGATATGAAGGAGATAAAGCTTCTGGCACGCAACGGTACCCATCAACTTCGCATCCTCTTCAGGGAACCCTTCTGATATATCCATCGTCAATGTTCCCCTGGACGCGATCTTCGCTTCCTCCTCGAAACCCAAGTGCGATGCTAGGGCGTAGACGCGCAGTGGGGATGTCTCGAGGAAGCGAGAAATCAACATGCCCCTAAGCAGGCCCATGACCACCTCGACGTTATACTTGTCAGCGATGGCATACAAGGCTGCCCACACCGATAGGTCTACGATCTCGGGCGGCGACCGAGGATAGAGGTACTGAACGAAGGGTTGGAGGATATCGGAGGGCTCGGGGATGTCGATAGTGGGGATCTGAGGAGAGGGGTTGGTGGGTTGAGGCAAATCGAACATGCCTTGGAAAACTGGGGAGGCGAGGTTGAGGATGACTTTGTGGACACGGAAGTCTTTCCCGTCTGAGGAACGTAAAATAACGTCCGCATCGGGAGCGTCAAAACTGTATGGAGCCATGGGTAAAAATCAGGAGGTGACTCTGCACGAACTGTGGCGGATGTTCCGTGGCGGAGATGCAGGCTGCGTGTGTACGATAACGAGGCCATCAGCACGCCCATGAAGTCACATGGAGTTCTTCCCACGATTGCAACGCTCCTCGTTTATAGGAACATCGAACCAATAACCTCGACACGGTGTCCCCGTGGCCTCCCTTCACTAGGACATATTCCTCGGTCGCTTCGGAGATGTAGTGGCAATTCTCGACACTCTGTCGTGGTAGGATACTTTGAGAGAGTGGACGGGGAGTCAGTATTCGCGTCGAACAAACCAAAACCCGAGTAATAACAACCTACTCATGTCGTAAGACCAGCTCGAGAACTGGTGTGACCAACAAACGGTCAGGATCTGGTGCCCGCCCTGTTATGCGAATGGAAGTCTTGGAACCGGATCTTTTGAGACGGTCTATTGGTTTGCAGTTGGCAGTCCCACGGGATTCGAAAGGATATCACAGTCAACCTGACGCTGACGCCCTTGAGAACAACCCTGTCTGATTCTGATGCGGAGCAGCAACAAAGGGTAAACGGCGAGCAGGACTAGTCGGGGAAAATTGTAGCAGTCTGTGGGAAAAGGACGGTCCATTGGCCAAGTTTGGTACACTTATACGTACGTGTGCGACGCCGAAGCAACTGCGCGTAGGTCCGGTCCGACGCGTATCGCCGTGCCTCGCTTTGTAAATCACCTTTGGGATTCGCCACGCATGATCCGGGGGCCGTTGGCCCGGCTGTGGGATGAGGGTCGACGGTAATGCGGGGTTGGGTTTTCCGTAACTGGGGATGAAGAGCCAACGGAGGGCACATGACGGCACCATGGACGTAACTTCACAAATGATGATGACAAACCCCTTGGAAGCAAGGAGGTGCAGGAGCGGTCGGGTGTGGATAGGCAGAGATTTCCAGTCCATCGGGGCCAAAAGCATCCGAGTCCAGAAGACGGATGCCCTCGAAGCAAAGTTCGCCAAATACGTTACGGGCGGCGCCAAATATCACATAACAAAATAGGCGCGAGGCAGTCTCGGGTGCTGGCACGCCAGGGATTTGGAGGTCCGACCGGAGCAAAGTAAAAACTGCAGGAGAGCGTGCGCGTGAATAATCGCTCGCCGGGGTGGCGTCAACGCGTTGATGGGAGGGTAACCGGCTGACGGTCCGAGTTGGATCGAACCGAGTTGAGCGTGGGTATCCAGGGAAAGAAGAACCTGGGCCCTTACAAAAGATGGCAAACGTTGCACGTTGAGGAACGATCACTGAAGAGCTGCTGATGTCGTGACAAAGGTTTGGGACCCAACGGCTGGATCATCACGTTACCGCAGTGTATTGACCGGGTCCATTCTTGATGAGCGGCATACAGTCGGGATTGTAGGTTGAGCGAGTGCGCCCGTACTATCGTGTTGAGGAAGTGCGAGACGGTGGTTTTATGGATGGAAAGTTATCCATTCCCTGGCAATTCGGTCACTAGAAAATGGTCCGCCATTGTCCAAAGGGTATGCTCCGAAGATCACACTGGGCGTTCGTCCCAACAGGGTGCAGTCGGGTCCGCAAGCCGCGCTCCTAGGATTGGACACCCAATCGGTGAGGCTACCTATGTTTATGTCTCACAAGCCCTTCGAAATGGAAGTAAGATCGGCATGCTCCATAGGGGGGAGCCTTCGGACAAGTACGCCAACACTCAATGACACCGACAGGACTGACAAGTGACAGACAGATCCCGAATATCGATTCTTTTAGGGTGCGTTTCGGCTTGAAACTTTTGAAGACCACAGTGTTCGCGGATTGGGTGGGTGGAACGGGAGGCTCGGCCGACCAACGGACCACATGCATACGAAGCAAAGTGACAGGCGCAGCGGAGAAAAGTAACCGGAGATGAAACTGACCACGAGACTCGATCTCGCGTAGAAACTCAATCACGGTCCAAGTCGCTTCGGATACGTAAACAAAGAAAGAATTAGGGGACATGCCAAAAAACGTTACAGGTGCAGAGAGGACATGTACGCAGGGAGAACCCAGCCAAGGATTATGCAAAACGACTTTCTGCGGGGAAACCACCTCGGGTCGACCTGCGGAGGAGTGCCAGACTGTGCCAGACCATAACGAGCGGGATCTGGCGGAGAGACACGTGCACGTGCACCATCGACTTTTGAGGACGAGCGCTCGTGGAAATGGGGTTCTTCGCTTTTCTTTTCAAGATGCATCAATCCGAGAAATATTTATCCTCCCGACCCTCGACCTCCTTGTCCTCTTTCTCTTTACGTGAAATCCCCATCTACGCTCTCCCTCTTCCTCCTCCACCCTCGCCGTACGCGATCCCAGTCCAACGGTGCATGCCCTGTTAACCAACCCATCCATACGAACGACCATGGTCTCCTACAAGTCCGTCATCAGAGCCATCTTCCGGTCGGAACATGCAGACGACACCGTCGTCGCCCCGCCCTCGTCCAAATCTCGGCCGAAACCCTCCAGGGCATTCACCATGCCTGCGTCCCCATCCCGCCCCAAGGCTTTCCTTCACCAACCCGCAGCAGGCCCTAGCACACAAAAGCAGCTCAATCCATACGCCAACAACCCCAACCGCCACTCAGCTGTTGCCCTTCGAGACATCATCTTGCCGCGGCCTCACTTGCGCAGGGACTCACTTCCCTCTCAATTCCCAGAGAAGCGATCCACTCTTCCTCCACGAGTAACCGCCTCCCCCATACTCATGATAGAGGACGCCCATTTTCAGGGCCAACGACAGCTCACTGCTTCCCCTGTGTCAGAGCCCCGTCAATTCGACGACTATCCCCATGAACCCCATTCGTCACTCGATACCGGCCTCTCGGGCTCACTCAATGGGGATTCAAAACTCTGTGATCATCTTAATACCTACCCTCCCCTTTCCGGTGTTCGAGAATCCTCTGACATCAGCCTCCTCCTATCATCCGAGCCAGAAGATGCTCGCAAGGCGATGAGCAAGCGTCTCGAAGGTCTCACTATGGCCCTTGACATGTTCCAACCAATGCAAACTACATCACCCGCCACACCTCCGAGGAATCTGGGCCTTACCTCGAGGGGATTGACCAAACTTGACACCTCGTTAGACGTCACCCACCCTTTGATCACCCTCCCACTTTCATCTAAATCAGCCGCCGCCTTCGGATCTACGTCACTATCCCCGATCGAGAATTGGAGGGACGAAGAGGGTGAGGAACAATCTTCAGACGACGACGACGACGACATTGAAGGGGAAGACGATGAGGAGGTATCCTACTTTCATATTCCCGCTCCAAAATTCTCCCAGTCGTCGCACTCGTCTTCCTCGGTCTCTTCCTCGACCTCGGACCTTCCTCCGACACCAGTTGACCCACCGACCCTCTCGGTAGATCCCGTCCAGTTGCTGCCACCATTTCTGCCAAAGGCTCCCGCTGCATTCAATCTGGGCCCGGTCGTTCAATCGAGAGTAGATAATTGCAAGGCAACCCCAGCCCCGGTGGTCAGTGTTGATGCTTGCGACGCTCAATCTGGTATCGTTCGGGTGTAGCTCGAAACCTTTGTCCCAAACCAGGGAATCCCACTCCCACGTCATTGCCGCTCCTTATATCCCCTTTGTTGATGGATTCCTTGCTGTCTACCTATTCATTCCTATCCTCACGCCTAGTCCTCAAGGCCTCGGACGCTGTAGCCACTGTTTATTCATTTCTCCCCGTTCTTTCACCGTTGTCATGCTTCCTCCCCCGGTTTCAGACTCTGTTGTCTTATTGATATTTCACTATTAGCTCCTTCCACCCTCCCACATAGTTTGGTACTCGGACTCGCTTTGGGTGCCTCGTTGCTTATATATACACAACTTTTTATGAACCTCGCCGTCCCCTGCCTCCCGGTTGTAATTTTCTCCTCTACGCGTATCAATCGCCTTGTTTGTGTGTGTATGTGGCACGCATGACCAATCTGGAGGTTTCGAGGTCCTCACACCCATACTTGGAGCTTGATCCGCGGGACTCGGGCAACCCGGTCGTGTGAACGAAGGCCAGGAGACGGGAAACCGTGCAGTGCTTCCTCGTCTGAACGAGCCAGCTCAGAACTTGCGCCCATCCGTCCCGAAGGGGGCAAGCATACGTTGGGACGAGACTTGTGATTTCACATTCCATCACGGACGCTTTTTCCTTCGAATACCTGCTATGCCCACCTAGGGGTAAAGTTCTGGACTACGGAGTCTATTATGATCGCCCCGGTACCTAATTTACTCCGCTCTGCATAGCAAGCATTGACCGGGACCACTGGATCACCCAACGCACATGCGAGTTCTCACATGCATATACTATATCATTGTACCCTATATCGCTGTTCTCATGCGGTCCAGCCGTCCACGCGCAACCATCCTCGCCCGCGCCCACCGCCGTACATACGTGGCATGACTCGGAAAACCGGGTGAATGCTGATCTGAAACACTCGGCGAGTTCGAAGGGATCCCGCGGGTATTAGCGTAAATGAAATCCGTGAAGCATGCGGTACAGCAGGGTGGCTGCGTTCTGCATACAGAAACGTTATGATGTTCTTGGTTCTCTGACACCGAGCTTGCACATGGCGGTCACAGTGATGGGACGACCCCTGGGCCTCTCTCTTGCTGGAGAAATGAAGCGAAACCCCGAGATTTACATGTGACGCTCTCGAAGGCTCCAGGAACCCTTGTGTCCCGATTCCGCTCGTTTCATCGCCGTGTTTCGAATTCGAACGTGTCCCAGAGGCGAGCGCGCGCATCGTGATTTCATTCATGCACACGTATGCCGTGAGGGGAAGGTAATGTTACATGCTTTTGCCCCTTGAACTATTTCGTGTTCATTTTCTGGAAAAACCCTCTCCGCGTTATGCGAGAGGTTTCGACTTGTACAGTAGGACGTAAGCCGACGCGTCCTCGCCTGCAAAACGAAGGATCAAAAGGTCAGCGAAGCGATCCCAAAAGACCCAAAGATGGGAAGACCGCCGATCACGATCAACGGTGAACACGGACCTCCTCCACCCAACGTTGCCAACTTCTCTGCCGGGAAGATAGAAACCTTCTCGTCGTCAAATTTGTACCAATCGTCATCGTCGTCATCGATCGCCTTTTGGTCTGACTCAGTAGCTTGGCTGGCTTTGGGATGAAAAACGCTCCTCTTGACGAATCCGATGTAGTGACCGGCGTCCGCCGCGGGTCCTTTATGCGTGATGATCGCTGTCCATTCATCGTAAGGGGCAGGGACGATAGAACAGATGGAGGTGGAAAAACTGCAGGATGGTTCACACGCACCGACCAACTCGTACAGCCCGGTGGGGCTGGCTCCTATATCAGCCTTGACGTCAGGACTGATCAACGCTTCGAGTTCTTCTAATTCTTTCTTTCTGTAAACAGATTCGTCTTCAGGATCACCGCCTTCCTCAGGTTTCGCGTCAATATCCATTGCTGGCCCCTCGGCGGTGGAAGTGGAGTCCGATGGAGCACCCGTCTGACTCGTCGATGCCTTGTTCTTCATTCGCTTCCGAATTTTGCGCCTTTCCATCCTGTCCTTTTCAATCAACATCAACTTCCGAGATGCCGGCTGCAACCTGGCCTTCAGCTCGTCTGTTACGATGTCCAACGCGTCGTATTCCGTCGGGAAATTAACTCTTCGCTGGAAAGGAACACGAATGATCAACGTTGTATGCGCATGTCGGCTGAAACTTTCTCACCAGGATCTTGGCCTTCTTGCCAATATCCGCTCTCCACTCGAAACGGACCATGTGAATCGTAAGGTATGTAGGGAGGCGGTCCAGACGGGACTGTTGCGAGTATTCAGCATCTCGGTTCAGAGTGGGCGATCGTTTCGTGACTTTCTGATCCAAAGCCTACAGATCAAGATCAGGAATGAAACGAAAAATAAGCCTGAGTGTTCCGCCAACCTCCTTGATGCCCGAATGCATAAAACCGGTCTGACTTGAAATGTGACATTCCACCTTGAGCACATTTTCCGTGGATGCCGTAGCGGGCTCCTCCGGTGCCTCATCACATTTCAATCTGAATAGATGGATTTGCACAATCAGCCTATCTCCGCAAACGGAGAAAACCCGTAAACACGCACTCGTTCCGTACCCGAGACATCATGTAAGCCTCGATGAATTTCTTTCCGGATGGCCCCGGGACGTCTCGAAGAGCGTTCCCGACTATCTGAGAGTAACATTCCTCTGCGTCTAGAAGCAGTTTCAGAATCGCCCAGAAGGATCGTTTAGCAAAGATCATAGACGCAAATTACCTTGTTGAGCATACGCGGCCAGAATCTTGTTCGCTCCTCCGCTTCTGCTGACCTCAGCGAATTGCGGAAAGTTCTGCCTCAAAGATGCGAGGAATTGGATAGGGACAAATGAGTCTGTCGTTCGAGACATCGAGGTATACAGTTGTCCGAGATGTGCGGGGAGACCAGAAGCAGAACTGCGGCAGGCGAATTGATCAGCTAGTTTCACGGCCCAAAGAGATTCACCTTACCCAGTCAGAGCCGTTTGAAGCTCTGGAATCGCTCGTAACGCTTGGACAGTAGCATTCATGTAGCAAGTGTTTCCAAGATTCTTCAATCCAACAGGCAACGCCAGCTACAAAAGATCGAAAGTCAGCACGTCCCCACAACGGACGCCAAAGAGGTCCCAGCTCACCGCTTCAGCCAATTCCTCGTCATCCATATCTACAATGCAGACGCACAACACGATTCAGTTCCACCAAACCTCGAACGTGGACAATCATTGATGACGGGACCTTCTAAGAACACGATCTTCTTCTCTGGAGGCTTTGGGAGCTCTTCAGCCGTCCCCAGAACCATGAAATTCATGCCCTCCTTCAATGCGAGCTTACCCCAATCGTCGTCCTTGAGCGTGCCACCCTTGATCATGACCTTCATCCGATCGACCGGCACCCCAGTCGACTGGTAGATATTCTCCTTGAAGCATCGAGGTGGCTGAGAAGCATCGAGGGTAAGAGAGTAGGTCTTCCCAGAGTGTTTAATCGTGACGGGGATTGAAGCCATCGGTCGGGGAACGCGCAATCGGAGGGATGATGGGTGAATTTTACGAGACGCGGTTTCATCAAACCACGTGGACAGGAAAGAGATATGTAATCAGACTTGACTCTATTATTTCTTTGATACACCAGGTACTCGGTGGACGTGCGTATAGGTATATATGGGTTCCTATGGTGACTTGTAACGGACAAAAGTTAGAGGTCTCTTTCTAGGTGGGTGATCTCTTGCCAAACCGATGAACCGGGTGATCCCATGCCGCACACGAGGGGGCACCCATGATCTTTTCGCTGATTCGAGAGAGCTAAAAGACTGTCCTGAAGGCCGACTTCGTGGCCCACCCGCCGGATGACAATGAGGACTCCAAGCCTAGGGCACGGGATGTCCCTATCGACGGGTTCTAGGGCCCGAATGAAGTACGGCGCGATAGAGCTGTCCAAGGTGATCTGCTGCAGTTCCGGCATCTGTAGCAGCAGTCGAGTACACGATTGCGGTCGAAAACTTCCAGTGAATGGGCATTGTGGCGGTTGTGTGAATTTCAAAGACTGCGTGGTTGCGATTGGGAGGGACTGAAAGGAGTCCAAGCAGTCAGAGCGGAAGGAGCTGGAACGGGAGGAGTCGTATATATGCTCCACGAGGGTCGAATGGGACCCTGATAACACGATTATGGAGCTGGATTTACAAAACACCATCTTGATACCATTGACAGCGCGCGACTCCAATGCTTGGGGAAGTCCATCCCGCGCCCATACATCCGCAAGCGAGTATCCTCCAGCGTGGTCCCTAGAACGCGACCGGATGTTGAGGTTCGTAGAAGGTGGGAAAGAAAGATGCTGGAGAAAAACGAATGGCAACCAAGCTAATCGCAATTCTCTTAATTTCGGGAGAGAGACGATGCGCGAGGCCGGAATGGTTTCTTGAAGATTAGAAAGGCTGATCCTCAAGCGTACCAAATTGTGGTAATTTTCCAAATGCTCGAGGAGGTCGTGAAGGTAATAGTGCCGGCGGTCGTTGAGGTCGAGCGTCGTCAGGCAGTTGGTCATCACTGACGTGGATCGGGCGAGATCGAGGGGGTATTCCTTAAGGTGCAAAGCCCTGAGGGCGGGAAATTGACCTTGAAAAAGCGAGCTATAAGCGGGGAAGGGCCTTGGGGAACCCGAGAGATCCTCCTCCTCCCATCGCCCTTCCATCCGCATTGTTTCGAGTATGGGAGCCAAACCGTTGAGAAGAGAGCGAACGTCCCCAAACCGACGAGCAGACAAGGCCACATCAATGGACCTCATTCTGTGGGTGTGGTTGGCAATGAGGGAAACCGCCTCTGGCACGAAGTGAGCAAGATCGACGGTAACGTCGATGGGGCTGGACTTGGATCTCTCCAGTAGAATCGAAGTACGAGATTCACTTCGGCAATCGATGGAAGTCCAAAGGGTGGTAGTCCCTGTGAGGGCGTCGTGCCAGCACCTACAGACCGTGGCGAGTCGGAAGATCGTGCTCTGGTCGGTAATTAAGGTCGCAATTTCGACGAGTAATTCGGGAGGGAGACGGTTGATGTGCTGAAGGTCCATCGGTGGTGTTCTTGGGTAGAAGAATGTCAGGGTGAGCAGGATGATATAAGGGCGAATGACTGTCACTCACTCCAACCTCAGGCATGCGTCGTGGGTGTTTGCCGCCTGGAAATATAATAGAGTCAAGTCTGATTATATCTCTTTCCTGAAGGATGACTCTTGTTTATTTACGTAAATACCCACCTTGAGCTGTATCAATGTCTACCTCAACGAAGATATCACCTCTACGGCACTTGGTCAATGTTCTTTCCGATGCTGTGACACGGATCGACGAGATCTATGCATCAGCCAGTCTAGAGTTCCCCGCGCTCGAGAAACCGTTCAACGAGAAAGACCCCGCATGCCTGCTGTTGTCCGACCCTGAAGTTATCCCTCTTGCCTCAATAATCGTGGCCGCTGCCGACCAATTGATTGTGTCTGCGAGACACCCAATACAAGCTGTTTTCGATATGGCTCTATCGGTACGTACTTTAACTTTCTTCGCCACCTACTTGGTGTGCCTGGGAGCCCGTTGTTGATGACTTTGGTTGAGTAGCATCTTATCGCTGCGTCCCTGAGATTGGTATGTGAAACCAGCGTTGCAGAGATCTTGCGCGAGGCTGGACCGCAGGTTAGTCCTCGTCGCTCCCCCCCACTCACGATTGACCATCTGTTTCGGATACTTAGGGTCTACATGTCAAGGATATCGCAGTGAAAAACAAGCAGCATCCTAGTAAATTAGGTATTGCTCTCTCATCACCTCCGTTCCGTTGTGAGTTCAAATTTTGAGTTTCCCATGGGTAGCTCGCGCCTTGAGGCTGTTGGCAACACACCACATATTCGTCGAAGTCAGCCCCAACGTGTTCACGAACAACAGTCTGTCTTCTGTATTGGATACCGGGAAATCGACGGAGGTCCTATTTACACAGTGCGTGCAGCATTTCTGTATCAGAACCTGGCCAGACTGGCGTTAACGCATTGTAGATCAAAACTGGACAGGTTCAGCGGAGCGACAGGCTACTGTTCGGCCGTGGAAATATCGTACGTTCCACGGGATCGGTGCTGGGCTACCTCAAGCTAACGAAGCACAGCGCCGACGACG
>Ga0307517_10002561_pt1 | contig 28954 bp, 30 predicted proteins | sample 23_EM_MG_FD_194515 | JGI IMG/M metagenome (GOLD analysis project Ga0307517, IMG submission 194515) | Populus trichocarpa ectomycorrhiza microbial communities from riparian zone in the Pacific Northwest, United States - 23_EM | ecosystem: Host-associated > Plants > Roots > Unclassified | place... | reverse complement strand
GTTATGAGAGCTAGGGTATAAAATATTCCAAGTTGAAGATATAGCGTCGACGTAAGCATATTCATGAAGAGAGTTTTCCACATTGTTGCCACCGTATATACAAAGTCTCCAGTGGAGGTGAATCGTCGGGCGATGATGACGTAGTAGCTCCTTCCGATTGCCTCAATGACACTTTGCTCCTTGTGTTGGTCCCGATGGGGTGTTCCAAGCCAAAGTAAGAGAATTAGGATTGTATGTTGGTAAATTCATGACAGAAGAGACTGCCTAGCTGACGCCGCTGGGATTCCATGATGAAGAGTGAATACCGGGCCGTTTACCCACTTTTGTACCACCAAACGTTCGCCGAACTTGAATCTACCCGCTCATCCCATTTCTGCTGTCTTCCCTTTCAAACTTTTAAAACATACAGACTGTTACTTGAAAAATAGTTGACGAAATTTCATGATGTTGCGAGTGCGGGCCACAGAACTATTTTGTTCCTTTTCTCGCGAACCGGTTTCCAGGATATGCTCTCTCGGGTATTTGAGGTCAAATCAAGTATGTCTATTGAATTTATTCTCTCTGTGTATATATTGTTCTATCTTAAACCTCTAGGCGCGAACTCTTTATTCCTCTTCTCTCCGGAATATTTCGCCACATACCAACGCTGATTCTCCTCTGAACGAGCTACTCAAACTAGAGCTTCCGCCGCCCGTAAAGTATGTAGAACAAACAACTCCATTGATAACCGAGATGGAGGCGCGTCGGTATATCTACCCTCTGCATCATCGAGGTTGGACGGTACGGCGTATGAGACCCAATGACGGATTCCATGAGAGCGTGAGCACCGAGATATTGTATTTTGTGAGCTCCCCGTATTTATTGACTTCGTACACAGGCCCAGGAGTCTCCTTTCCTCATTGGCCAATGGATATTCAGAGGTCCTGTCTCTGTCCGGAAATTCCTCAACGAATTGCTTAGAATAGAGGACCTTGAAAAGGTATCTTTCTTAATTCGCAATTCATAAGTGTACCCCATTGATTCCCAGTCCCAGCACCATGCATCTTTTAAGCTTTGGTCAGGCAAGCGACCAGTATTCACTGTCATGACGCAGACGCACTCTGCCCGCAAACATCCAATCACAGTTCAAGATAACTCGACAGAGCCTGGCATTACGCTTCGTGATGTACGACTGGCCGTCCTCCTCGAGAACTTCCTTCAAGAATCCCAGATTTCATTATACAATGGCGATACTACATTGTCGCAGCATAATCAAGATGAACCCGAAAGCTTGTCATGGGAAGCATTGTTATCGCAATATCCATGGAAGCCATAAGCCCGAAGACAAGCCTCACTCTTCATTCTCGTACGTCTGTGGCCCAACTCTCAGTAATTCTCAGCCTTAATTTATCCAAACTATATATAGGTGGTGGACGTAGCTCCTTCGTATTATCTCCCTTTGATAAATTCTCTCACAGCTTGCAATAGCTTTTCTGTACCCTCTTTGGCAAGTGCAATTCCCTCCACAGCAACGTCTTCGGGCATGTGGACTTCATTGGTTGTGCCCGAAAGCGGGGTCACCCCCTCATTTTGCGCCACGCTATATACAATCTGAGCTGCTGTCAGGTCGTACATATTTGCGAGTTGTAACAGGGCTGGATGGGTCAACAGGGATGGTGACCCAGATAGACTCCAAAATGACCTGGAAACCGAGGATTGTGAATCACGGAAATGAAGGGATTTTGTCGAGGAAAGGGTTGATATTACGTACTGGTACATGATCCCAAGTTCCTTGCAGTAGTTGAACACCTGCTGGTCCCAATTGTTCCCTTCGTACCAGCGATTCTGCACCACCTGGACTTTCCTAGCCTTTTGGAGTGCCTGGAGAATCCGCACGTCGTATGTATTGCTGACACCAATCAACCGCACTGTCCCTTCATCTTGCAACTTCATAAGCGTATGCCATGCCTCTAATGTCTGTTCAATCGTCGGCAAAGGTGAGTGGAGAATGTAACTGTCGAGATATGTGGTACGGAGGTTGGATAGAGACTTCCTGCATGACGACTGAATTTGCTTCGAGATTGGATCCGAAGGATCGTAAGGCAGAGGCTTGGACGTGTCTTGACCGCCAATCGGTGTATATCTGGCCCAAGAATCGAGTGAACACGTCATTGAAGAGCGAAATAAGGGGAGTTAATGTTACTTCGTCTGTAGGAATAGATCCTCGCGCTTGATATTGTGCTTCTCCTGTAGCTGCGCAAGGGCTTCTCCGACAAGATCCTCTCTGAAAAAGCCTGAGGAGAAGGAAGTATCTCACGGCGTAGTTCCGCACCGATAATGTTTAGGTTGGCACGCTATCCGTATTCTCATATAAGTATCGAACAGGGCGCCAGAATGACACGTCCAGAATCTCACCAGTATCAAAGGCTTTGAAACCATTCAAGGCAGCTTTGACAACCAGGTCCACTGTCCTTTCCTTCTTCCTGTCCTCGCAGTTTAGCAACAAGAAAGCAATCGGAAGCCGAGGAGTTCACCATGCAGTTCCGTATATGATTTTCGTTGTTAGAACCATTGGCACGTACAGATGTGAACGTTCAAGTTATAACGACAAATCAACAACTGACATCATCATCATGGGCGGCCCGCTTCAACCATTCGAAGCTAGGTATTCTACTTGAAATGACAAAACTATACCCCGGAAGAATCTCCTCAAGGTAAGGCATTTAGAACCACCCAAAACCTATCAACAAGGCGACCGAAAATGATCCCAGTCGGCGACCTCAATGGCGTGATGGTGGAACAAATCAAGCTATTGGAGGGTTGATTCAAACATGGAAGGCAACGATTTGGTAAATATGGGCACGGCGAAATCGAGAGGGCGCAAGAAAAGAAAAATGTATAGAGGTTATTTGAAGACCACGACTTTCTTTTTCACGGGTGGTGGAACGTTGCCGAAGGCATGGACTGATCCAGAAAGAGCACCAGCCCGAACATCGAGCATTTCTTTGAGCTTCGTCTCCTGCTTCTCGTCGCGGTCTATTTCAGTTGTCCTTCGTTTGAACGTGTGAAAGTCGTCCTCATCTGGACCAGCTTCACGACCCGTACCCAGAACTGTTGTTGGGTCGGTCACTGGAAGAGCAAGAACGTCAATTTAATTTGACCTATAAGCCGCGGAAAGGTGGTGCCTGTACCTTTTTCTCGAATACAGCAGTTTTTGGCTAAATGTGAAGTGTCGCCACAAAGTTTGCAGGAGCCTCCATTTGGGTATACTCCTTTCGACTTGTTCTGTGGGCAAGCTGACGCGAGATGACCTTTGCCATTGCAAACAAAACACGAAGCGTAAGGGAAAGGATCTGCAGGATTAGACGGTTTCTTGCATCGCGAAAGACTATGCTTCTTGGAACCGCATCTGTAGCAAGAATATATCAAAAATGAAGGACGTAGAGCCTATAACTTACCTGTAACAAATCCCAACAATATTTTGAGCCCCTCCCTCGCTCTGCGATTCGGATTTTTTGGTTGTCGAGCAATCTTTGGCAGCGTGCCCTTTCTCGCGACAAGCAAAACAGACAGTGTCCGAATTCTTCTGTTTTATTCGTTTCAACCGGCGGGCTTCCGTAGCAGCCAAGACTAAAGAAAAAATACTCAACCTCTCTTCTCAGTATAAAGCGAGAAGAAGACGGACCTTTCATTCTCCTTGCCAAATTTCTTTTCTGCTTCTTTTCCACTCTGGTAAGCGTAGGCTTTTCAGTGTTACCTCCCGTCTTGGTCCCATCTACTCCACTGTCCCCGTCGTTGGATTTTTCTTCGAGGGTAATCCCAGCTTCCGCAGCCCTCTGGGCAGCGTATCCATCTCGTTTTGACTTTGGTGTCCGCTTTCTCTTCTTCTTTGGAGGGGGGGCTGCAGCAGCATCTTGAGTTGGATTATTTCCAATTAGGTTATGGGTCTTCAGCGCAGTTGTTGAAGATTCTGGCTGAGGTGTATCAACTGTTGCGCTATGAGAGGCTTCATGCTCTGTGAAACCCGCTTGCACATATGTTCGTTTCCGACCAAAATTGGTGGCTCGGGTCATAAAGATATCGAGGTATCGTAACCTAGATGTCGAGATTATGAAGCGTAATGGAAAACTTAGTAGACCATCTTCAAGATGGTTTGAAGATGGAGAAATTTAGGTGATGATGACTAATCCAAATCGCAGACCGAGTTCAGAACTGGCAGTTTCCGCCCTCTGCATACCACAAAAAACTTGCGTATTTACTGGTGGCTATACAAGTGTTCTGTCCATGGAGAGAAAACCTCCAAGAAGGAGAAACAAAAGAAAAAGTTCGAACTCATATCAACTGAAATGAAAGGGAGGTAGACATATGTGACGTTCATCATAAAGTGAGTTCATGAATTCAAGTCCGTTCGTGATCTATCTAGGTCCGTAACCGATTGTCCGGCGCTGCGGTCAGGGTTAAGCCTCGGTGACCCCAAAGGATTCAACATGGTCGCAACGGTAGCAGAGGCGGAGCGCGAATGTCCCTCATGCACAGGTGTGGGTGATGGCAAACCCAAGACCCGGCTGACAAGAATTGAAGGATCGAAAGGCCTATCATCGGCACTCGAAGATCCAGGCAGCGGCGGATGTCCTTGCTGCCCTTGAAGTGTATGCATCAATGACGACCCAGTCACACGCCGCGAATGAGCGCCATCATCCGAGTCGCTGTGACGGAAGTGGAGGTCAGAAACGGACATTGGAATGCTGTCTGTTGGCGAGTCGATGGTTTCGAGATGAGGGTGAGTGTGTAATAGGTTGTCGGATACACCTGACATTCCTGAGCGTCGGTATGGCTGACTGGGAGAGTGGGTGTCCATGATATGATGTGGAGAAGGTGGAACGGTGACTCGCACTGCGATTGGAAAGGTGCTCGAACCCGTTGACCGGGCTGCTAAGCCTGCGATACCCCTTCTTGATTTTCCAGATGAAGAGGAAGTCTCGTTCGTTCCACCTGAAGCTGAACTCGCACCGAGGGAAGCAGGGTTTGTGCTGGCCGTCACATCGCTCCATCTTGACTTGGGTTCCAACCCACGTGGGGACTGATTTCCGACACTGAAATTCCTTTCATGATCAGACGCCGACGTCGTAGTCTTGACAGACCGCGCATGAAGGGAAGGTTCGCGTGAGCTAGTGAAGTCGAGGAAGGAAGTAACACCATCCGATGAACCACTCGATGTATTCGCAGTCGGCGCGGATGGAAAGGTCATGGGGGTGAGCCTGAATGGCTTGCTGGAGGCGCCTTCAACGAATTCTGGTTGAGGCTTTTGTTTCTTTGCCTTGCCCTTCGCTTTGGATTTTCCCTTCGCCGTTGGAGGCGTGCCAGCAAATATGACCTTCGAAACATCACCGGACAAGTTCTTCGAAGATTGTTTTGCAGTGGAATACGACGCCGGCATTGTGATCGATTCCTCAGGAATATCAGTCGGGATTTGAGTGGATCGTGAATCAAAATTAACTTGGAATGGACTGGTCTCCCTGACGCTGAGAAAAACGCCATCCCTAATCTCCACTAAGTCTTCATCATCGTCATTCGTGGGTGGCAGTGGGAGTGGTCTGATAACTTTGATTGGGGTTGGGATTGCCCTCCTAGGAGGTGGCGGCGGTGGGTCGTTGAGGCTGATACCCTCAGGTTGTAAGAGCAATTCCCTAGTCGGTGAGTCGGGAGGCACTTCCGACTCAGGGCTTTGAGGCGTATCTTGTTGTTGGCGGAGAATTGAAGGCTGGCGCGGATGGAATTGTATTAGTTGTGGTGTGATGACGGTGCGTGGGCTCAGACCCCTGATCACTTCCCGCAACGATGCGGGTTCAGTAATGCTCGGGTCATCCTCTATTGATAAATTGCTGCTTTCGTTCAGCGAGAGCGGTCGCAATGGGATGACTTCTGCCCTTGCAGCTGGTGAGCCAGGTTGGATGGTCGGCGGAAGTTCATCTTGCGGTGATTCCTGGTCCGAACTTGGTTCGCCTTGGTGTAATAAGAATCCTCGAGTGCTGTCTCGGTAGTGGACGCGAGGGTACGTGGTATTTTCTGGAGATTGTGAAACTGAGCGGGGTCCAGAAGGAACGAGCGAAGAAGGGTTCGAGTTAGAGGCGGAGACGGATGCTGCATACGACGGCGGGTCTAATGGGGCCGCCCCCGCCGGAGGAATAGGAGATGAGGGTTCGGCCGCATAAAATGAGGAAAGAGCACCAGACGTTACACGTGAAGGCTGGCGCTGAGCAGCTGAGGTTGACTGCGTTTGCAAAGGTAGGTCCAGAGTATGAGTTGACGACCATGATTTACCCATGAGCTGCCTTGCCTTGCCTTTGCTCTTTTCCCTCGCCTTCCGTCGCGTGGAGGAGTCCGAGCTTGGCACAGAGCTCGGTTCGCTCAAATGTCGATTCTCGCGGTGCGCACCCCGAGGACCCTTGTCTTTCCCCCCCACCGCAGAATCGGAATATCGGAAGTTGATTCCTAGGTTAATGCCACCTAAAGTGCCACCAACGGCTTCCTTCCTCCACCTCGAAAATCCACTACGCCCGCTATATCGTCGGTCCTCTCGCACGGCCAACTCGGGTTCCCCTTCGTAATCATCCCAGTCATCATCATCTTCGTAGCGGCCCAAGTCTTTAGATGGGACTCCTGGACCAATGTCAAGTACCATCCCCCCTTCTTGTTCCTTTGGGCTTTGACGACGAAACCCATACCCATTGCCAGCGGCTCGTCGTCGGCGGGATCGAGGACGCCAAATAAGGAAAAAGTACAAAAGGCCTGAAAAGGCAATGAAGGCGAGTATGCCTGCGAGTGCGAAGGCGGCAATCGTTCCCTTTGGGATGGCCACGACGGTTGCACCAGCGGGCGATGGAGCAGTAGAGGTGTTGAGTGGGGGCACACTAATGGAAGCGAAAGAGAACGGACTCATCAGCCAACATGTGGGAACAAAATGGAAAATGTCAGATGACCTACTTGTAAGGGATGAACGTTTGAAAGCCTCCGACAGACAATGAAAGTTCGCTTCCGTCCACATTCCGTACCTCAACGGCATGAACGATCTGTGGATCCAAGCCGGTGGAGAAAAAAAGCAGGGAGCCGAAATCGGTAAAGGAGGACTGGCCGGACAATGTAGTAGTCACATTATCCAAGGTAACTGTGAAGTTTCCAGACCGAGGAGAGGTCTTTCCAAACATGAGAAAGGCAGTTCCTACATAACATTACCAACAGCGGACAATTATGAGATGACCAAGGGATTAATTTAATGATTAAGATCACCAACCATTATTGAATGTCGCGTGGGCTCGATCACCTGCTGTATGTGAGGTATGGAAGGAAACGTTAGGATGCCTTTCGAATGACCATCGTCCGAGGAAGGAGATCTCGTTATCATCAAGGGATTCAGATATGAAACTCGCACTTCAGACACACAAAAAAAGTTAGTCTAAATCCATGTGCATACAACTTGGAAAAACTCACTTGGATGAAGCGGGATTTGGCGAGGATGCGATAACGGCTCTGTCGAATACGAGCATAGATGAATTAGGAGGACTCTGTGACTCGAGTATCTGGGCCGTCAGCACCACCGTATGGGAGGCATCCGGGAGATCTTCAAGGTTTGCGAGCATGTTGTCCACTAGTGGACCTCTTGATACCGTTTGTCCATCGAGGGTTATTGAATAATTCGCAGAGGTGACGTTTCCCCAGAGTTCAATGGCCGTTCCTACCCACGAAGATCACGATGGTGTTTAGATGGATGGTGATAGCACATACCACGCCATTGTAGAGCGAGAGAAGCACCATCCAGTGAAGTGATATGGAGACTGGTGCCATTGCCTGTCTCGCCGCTGGAAGTTGCAAAGCCAGATTGGTCGTAATAAGGGTTCCAGCCCGCGCTAAGATTTGGTGTAGTAAATGTATCGCGAAAAGGAGAATAAGATATGCATGGGGAAGTGTCGTCAATCGTAACTTGCACAAAGTTTGCCATGAATTCGTGAGCCTGGTCGAGTCCAGGACGAGGAAATGGGGAGAAGGAGGAGCCTTGAAGGCAAGAATTTTGTTTCAGAGAAAGATTAATCGGTCTGACCCTCCAAACTTGGCGGGGGTCGGGTTCACGACAACCTTGGGAGTAGGCACACTCTCACGGGTGTGAAAAAGTTCCCAGCTGGACGTCGATAGCCCAGGATAACCTCTAGTCGATCCACAGGACAACGAAGGCGGGTCAGCCTTGGAATGAAACTGGGGTGGGCTCATTCATGATTGGCCACCTGTAATAAGCCGGATATAGAGCTGTCAAAAGGGGTGTGTACAATGAATCCCATATGGATTATGATAAGTACCTGAATTGTCATACCGACCGACATCCGCCCGAAGATTTATCATGAGCAAACAACGACCGACTGCGACTAGGATCACGTCTCCACTGCACAGCCTCTGGATTGAATGGCTTGAGCTACCCCCACAAAGTCCTTCGCTACTGCCAGGCTTTGCCAGGACATATTTCAGATTTTTACACTTGTTACTCGAGGTTTCTGAGAGTAACTGGTGATATTCTTCGTCACATCTGTCAAATTGGATGGATATGTCTATCGATCTCCCACTGCAGCTCGTTGGTACCCAGGCATTCCTCCCAGCACTCCATGTTTACATCCGAAATGTGGCCAATGCCGCCTCGCTGCCGCTTGATCATGTCATTTTCCGGTCTCTTTTGCTCTGCCTGATCGCGGGTGATAAGCATTTGATCTTGCGCACTCCCGAGGAGGATGTTGGTCTGACTGTAAAATTGACCATTTGGGTGAGTCTGATATTTTTTTGGACCGCCTCCGTCGCTATTGAATCTCCGAGTTGAATGGCCTAGTGTCAAGTGCCAGCCTTTTTTGGTGTTGCATTAGCTCAGTCCATCACCATGAGGCTGAAATTTCTGTCAGAATCCATGCGCATTTGCTCTAGGATGAATAGTCTCCGTGCTCATCGTATCCTTGATCGTATCACCTATCTATTTTTCGCTGATATCCTATCTAATTTAGACGCTTTCGTATATCTTCAACCTCCCCACTCGTAGGCTCAAGATACGATCCCGGCCAACCGCTAAATCCGATCCGGCAACTTTCCTAAGGTCCTTCTTCCTCCCATCTGGGCCCTCTTCCTCAGCCAACTCGTCACAAGACGAAGGTGCCGAAGACAGCCTGAAACATGCCGGTCATCAACGTCAGCGAGCGCACTCGAAGCAACGCAAGTCGAAATCCTCGGAATATGTTCGCTCTCGGTCGTTTCCGAACAACCTTGGGCAGACCGAGTCGGTTGCACCACCGTCTATTTTGAAGCCACAGCCAATTTACCCAGGAGGACCGAGTCGCTTGCCCCACGCATTCACCGAACCTCTTCCTTCGATTCGTCGGAGGAAGGAAAGGAGGTCGCATTCCAAGGAATTGCCACAAGCACTCGTCATTTCGGGACTAGAATATGCTTCGAATGCGATGCAAAGAGCTCTCTCGGATGTGTTATCAGAGAAGAGAGTTGTGTTAGAAGGGCAAGAAGATGGCGTCTGGAATTTACCCGAGGGATTCATCACGGTCTACGTTTGTCCATGGAACGCAAGAGAGCGACCTGCGATTCACAAAACATTGGCAAGTGTCCTCCTTTCAATTAGTTCATCATATATCTAATAACATATATACAGTTGGACAAATTTGCGATGAGCACAAACGTCTTCATTTCGCAGAACATCCGGCGCGAGTTGCACTTGTTACCGTTCTCACCTGCGTCGCGACCATTTCATCCCAACTTTCTCTCGCATTCCAACCCGGGGAGTCCTTCGCCGACGGTGACGATACCACTGCCACCCACCCACACCCCGCCGACCTTCACCAAGCCTCTGCCGTTACACCGCAAATCGTCGTCATCCTTGAACCCCCCTGTCCTTCCGTATTCATTCATCAAGTCGTTGCAAGATGTGAAGCAAAACGCACACATCTCATGGAAACTGCAGCTTTATCTCTCCGACATTTTTTCTGCGACGAGACACCATTCGAGACTTGATGCGATGTTGTTGACGGCAAAGGCGACGAAGGATGCCGAGGATCTGGTGAAGGCGTCGAGGGTGGTTGGCAATGATCTAACAGGGATGGAACTTGTTAGGCCGTCCGTATCTGCAAACGATGAAGAGTCGGATTTTCAGATACGGAGTGAGGAGCGTGTTGCTTCAGCAGAGGAGGAAGAGGAGGAAGAGGCGACATCTCAACGCAGCGGCGAAGATAATGCCCTCAACCGAGTCCTCGATGTGTCTGAGGTGGATATTGCCAGGATAGTCCCCAGGGTGATATCCCACCGCGTCAGGCTGAGAGATGGGCCCGAGGACGAGCTGCTTTCCAGTACATTGTTTGGCGCAACATTCAAGCCCCCTCCTGAAATACTTCAGGCGGGTCAAGGTGAAGGTGAAGTGACATTAGATTCGGTAAAGAAGGTTCTTGTACAAATTTTGTCGGATGTGTAGGCAGATATTGCTACTTTCTTGTTCCTGCCCATGTTTTAGGCCGAAGACTCGAGGCTTGTGGGAATTTTTATTGAAAATCAAGATTAGACCTTCCTACAGCACATCCATTTTATATATCCTTCCTTTTCATCGCCCAACCCCCCCAGGAAGGGCAGGTCTGTCAAGCGGGTGGCAGTCTTGTAAGGCATGCTCATCGTTTAAAGTCAAAAGACTCTGGGTGGAGACACGAAATCGAAATGTCAATGCGCCAGTTTGCGAAAATGGTATCGAACGTTGTGCAGCATATGCCCCAAAGAATAAACCCACTAAGAAAGGGAGGCGATCACACTTAAGGACAGCGACAACACCGGCGACGTGCTTGCTAAATACCGAGTTAGATCTCGTGGGGGTTGGCCAAAGATAGGTAGTCAAGGGCTGCGGACAAGGGAAGTTTTTTTCCGATTCAGATGGTACATGGATAGCTGACGACGTCGACAGGAACTACTCCGGGCATAGGTGATGGGCAGTATACCTGCGATAAAAATGTCAACATATGCGAGAGGCCAGTTATGGCGTCAGCGTAAATGTGATAAGCGAGTTGGCGGTATGTAGTACACGGGACAATGAATCCTTACTGCAAATATGGAATGAAGTATTCGAGTGATGCGAGGACGGTCGCGGGAAATCCAAATCTCAAGTTATATTTTTGGGGATAGAAACGAGAGGCCGGGGTAATTTGAACGTCATGGACACGTAGCCATCCTCTATCACCCTCGTTACCGCTCGCCAAAGGGCAAAAAAAGGGTGCAAACATTTTTCGGAAGCCCGAACATCGGGTTGGAATTGCAGGAGCACGACAAATCTTTCATTACGATATTGAGACAGTCTGGAAGGGTTAAAATTTCAGCAACGGGCCCTACTAACTTATAATGAGCTCGATAAAATAGAAAACGCACTGTCATCGCAGTGCTTTGTGCTGGTCTTTAAAGATGTCGTTCGCTATGAGAAGCTTCTTGTACTCCTTAGCAGCGGCGAGAACGTCTTTCCTGGAGTGTGGGCGGCTTGACGCCAGTCCAGACGATGACGGGGGCGACAGACTCTCTGACAATGCCGATTCGAACAAGGTGCATGGTCGTCCACTTCACGCCCATGGAATCGAGGACGTCGTAGATCTGAACAAGATCTGAAGAGTAAGCTTGTCCGCCCAGACTTCCCTGAGGAAATGGTTGCTGACAACCTTAGGGCCTTGAGTGGAAGGTACGCCTCGGGGCTGGTTGGCAGCTTCCTCGGTGCCCGTGCGAGCCACAAGGACGGGCTTAGAGGACAGCCCGTGATAATAGTGCTTAACCTCGACATCGGAGAGAAGGAGGCGAAGAGAAGCTGTGGTGCCCTGAGGCGAATCAAGTTCGTCGGTGAGGGAGACGTTGAGCTTGCTCAAGGAGAAGGCGGACACGCCCCGATTCTTTTCCTTGTAGAGGGCTACACAGCGAGCGAGGAACTCGGGGTCGATGGTAGCTAGGGCAAAATGTCAGAACGGGATACTGAAGTACGAAACGGCGGGTACGCACAATCCATGGTTTCAATGAGAGGGGCAGGCAGACTCCAGAGACCCTCACATAAAGTCACAATAAACTTATGCAGAGTTCGGGAGACAAGTACAGCTGATGACACCTGCCAAAGCTGCTCCCATCCATTCTTCGCCCTCCAGTCACACTCCAACCCAAAACTTCAGTGACGAACAAGCAACTGGAGGTTTTTTAAAAGTTTTCGGAGGAAAACATGGAATGATCGAGGGTGTGAAGCGTCATGGTGGATGTAAGTAGAAAGGGGTCATGGTTGTAACCACCTTTGAGTACCAAAGTACTTCGTCAGCCCCAATTCCGCGTGTTCGTCATTCCTCGAGGATGACCAGATCGGGCTCTTGAGACCTGAAGATTAATCCTTGAAGGAGCTGGGCTACGAGGAATCAGAGAGACGCGAAGCGAAGGGGTTGACGCCGAAGAGGCAGTGGACCCGATTGATTGGGTTTGTCGAAAAGGAAATGACGACAAAGAGCCGCCTTGCTGCCGTGACTGCTGGAGCTCGTGGTTCACAAAGGCAGAACTCGGCTACGACACGGACGCCGGCATTGAGGTGGGAATTGAAGGTACTGTGTGAGCGGGTGTAGACGATAGTTCAGGTTGGCGGATGAGACACAGATAGAGTCGTTGTTGACGGTTGAACCTAGACAACTGTCGAAGAGATCATAGTAGGGCACAGTGTAAGCCTGCTTGGCGGGGGCAGGAAATCACTGACGAGCGATCACACGAAGTAACAGGACCGAGCTCTGAGTTCTGAGGACGAACACGTACGTAGTACAAGGGGGGTAAAGTCAAGTACAGAAAGAGGACGGGGATGCATCATATATACTATGTGACAATGTAACTGTAACAGCCTTACACACAGCAAGGAAAGGGTGGGGGCGGTGGCCTGAGTTTTTGTTCATCCGTGATAATCCCAAAAGTGGAGGATGCTGCAAAAGAACGAATAAGAAAACATTGAGAAGGCAAAGAGAACAAATGTGAGGGGAAGGGGAGATTAAGAGAGAAAGTCGAACAAAAGAAGAGAGAAAAAAGGAGAATCATAATGGGGAGGAATAGAAGAATCATTATAAAATAAATGAACCTGGCAATTGAGAGAAACGCTGCCCATTGCACCCATCCTCATACCTCCACCTAGATTCCATAACCATCCCTTCCCGGTTATAAAAATCCTGCGATTCTCCGCTTACCCCGACAGAGTTCGACAACGGAAGCGCACTGGAGCTGCAGTGGCGTTGACGACGACGTCCTCGAGCTCACTGCAACCCCCTCGAGGGCCCAGATGATGTGCGCTCTCTCGTATTGAACCCACCGCCCTCTCGAGAAACGTTCCCAGCTCGATTCCATTTCAACGTTGTCATCCATAACGCTCGGTATTCGTGCAAAACCTTAGAATGGGGATTGACCACAAAGAAACGCGACCATTTGAGTAGGCACGCTCCCGCACGACAGAGACACGCCCAGATTGATAACAGGGCGTGGAGAAAGGACATTGGCAGGTAATTTCGTTTGGGCTGTTGATGGTGTGCTTGTCACCATTGGAGGTGCATGACTGAGGACCAGAGATCGGTAAACGAACGAACGTGAAAGAAAAAGGACGTACGGAAAGAGAGTGGCGTTGGGGTGATACTTGTTAGGCAAAGGGAAGAGGGAGGAGGTAAGGATCATTTTGAAGGGAGGTTTCGGACGTGTAGAGATGGGGAATCTGGAGAGAATAAGATTATTTACAAATGGAAACGAAAAAGCTCATCGAGGAACAAGCACCTAGTGTGTTCAACATTTGCGTTGGGTTCCGGTCGTCGTCTCGCACTCGCTTCTTCCTGGATATTCAAACTGGTAGACCGCCAAAATTATGATGGATTTTGGCAAACATCTTGGGTCGAAGGAAGTCGTGGGCTTTGTCCAGAAAAGGAAGCAACGACTTGATCGTGATAACACCCTGGGTTAATCGCTCTCTACATTCACCATGCATTCCCCAACCTCTCCTGCCATGTCAGCTGCAATCAATGAAGCCCATTTGTTTGGCGAACTTCCAGTTAGGCAGGGGGCCTTAAGTGCAGAAGCAATCCGCGCCGAATGTCCACAATTTCGTATCCTCGTTATCGGCAAGGCGAATGCTGGCAAAACGACCGTCCTGCGCAAGGTGTGCAATGCAAAACCAGACGCGAAGCCAATCATACATGATGCGGAAGGAAATCCAATCGTATATGATACAGAAGGAAAGGAGGTCCAACAAGAGATCCCAACCAAGGTTCGGCTTGGGAATCTCTCAGTCTTGGCAAAAGCTAATCACAAAGACCTGGGGTCATTCATGATAGCGTCGCCGGCTCTTCTCGTTATCTAACGTTTTTCGACGGAACAAGGTCCCCGACCTTCCTAATGATGTCTTCAATCCTTCTACTGAGGTTAAGCAGGTCAAACCCTTTTATAATTGTTTCTGATGATTTGTTAGCGTGGAAAACATAACATTGAATATCAGCTCACCTACCCTGGGAGTAACTTTATCTTCCATGATTCCAGAGGGATTGAGGCTGGATCAGAAGATGAATTAAAGCTAGTGAAGAACTTTATCCTGGCACGAGAACAGAATGACGAGTTAAGGAACCAACTTCATGTAATCTGGTAAAGCCATAGTTTCATCAAAGATTGGCATCACCTAATATTTCAACAGGTACTGTATTCCTATGGATGACCAGCGCCCAGTGTCTGGAGCCGAAAAAGCATTTTTTACTTTAGGAACTGGGAGTGGTATGTTTATTGTTTCTTTTTCTGGGGGTTTACTTTCTAATATTTTCTATCTTTCTAGTGCCTGTTGTGGTCATCTTCACCAAGTTTGATGCACTGGAGGACATGTGTTATAATAAGTTGCGATCTCAAGGAAAAAATCATCAAGAGGCTGAAGATGCAATGCCTGAATTTGCAAAGAATATTTTTCAGAATGAGTATCTTTCCCGTGTGCTAACTGCAGACTTTCCACCAAAAGCACATATCTGCTTGGCAGGTAGTATATTGTTTTTTTATAGAGTCTTAAATTCTTATGCATTTTAGAAATGAACAAGGAAGAAAATCAATGTTCTGAATTATCAGAAATAACTATGGATATTCTTAACAATGATGTTCTAGTCAATTTGTTTGTTTCAACACAGAAAAACAATCTTGATTTGTGTATCAAAAAGAGTATTGAGTGAGTACTTTATTTTATATAATTCTAGAATTTCCACCCTGAATATCTACAGGGAAATTTGGATAATTGGTCAGTGATTATCAGATATAAAAAGGTGATTCTAATCAAATGAAATAAAGAGGATATATCAGCAAAAGAAATAGTGGGCGAGCTGATTCCATGGTTTCCTAATTATTGGGTAATAAATTATCTTTGTAATGAGGAGCTGCACTAACTATATTCATTTCCAGAGCTCAAATGTAAGGATTTATTTAATTTTTGAAATAAGTCTGACTTGTATTTTAGGATGTATGTTTGAATCTATTTCTAATAAAATGTTCTTACTCTAGATTTAGTATGTAAGTGGAGCTTTGCAGTAGATTCACTGTGGAGAGATGTTTGCTGACTAGCCTTGTACAGAAGGTTGGTTGAGCCATGCTTAAAGGTTTTTGTTGACCAAAAATTCATTTAAAAAATATCTAATAGGTAACTACACTTTATTATGAATTGGATGCATGAGCAACATCACTTAAACAACTTTTGCATCCTCCAATATAGGCTGTGAGTGTATATAGTGCCTCTGTTTCTCAAGAGAAATGTGCTAATCACTCAAACAACCCTTGTATGTTCTAATATAGCGGGTGAGTCCACTTCTGCTAAATTTTCAACAGATCACTTAAACACTTGTATATTCCAATATAGCTTGTGAGTCTATTGCCTCTGATTACTCAAGAGGAAAGCCCTGATCACTCAAACAATCTCTGCATGGTTCCAACATAGTGGGTGAGTCCAGTGCTTCTAATTTCTCAGAAGTGATGTTTTGATTGCTCAAATAATCTTTGCAATATAGGATGTGGGTCCAATGCCTCTGATATAGAAAGGATGTTGTGATTGCTCAAAACCATCTTGGCATATTCCAACTTAGGCTGTGAGTCCAATGCCTCTGATTTCTTAGAAGAAAAGTCCCAATTGCTCAAGCAACCTTTATATGATCCAAAATAGCAAGTGAGTCCAATGTCTCTGATTTCTCAGAAGAGACATTCTGATTGCTCAAACATTTGCATGTTCTTAAATAAAATAGCTTGTGAGTCTAGTGCCTTTGATTTCCCAGAAAGAAAGTCCTGATTGCTCAAACAATTTTTTTATGTTCTAACATAGGATGTTAGTCCAATGCCTCTGGTTTCTCAAAAGAGATGTCCTGATTGCTCAAAAATCTTGGTATATTCCAACATAGAATGTTAGTTCAGTGCCTTTGGATTCTCAGAAAGAATATCCTGATTGCTTGAAATAACCTTTGCATATTTCAACATAGCATGTAAGTCTAGTGCTTTTCATTTCTCAGAAAAAATATTCTGATTAGTCAACCAATCTTTCCATGTTCCAACATAGCATGTAAGTCTAGTGCTTCTCATTTCTCAGAAGGGATGGCCTGAGTTCTCAGAAAAATCTTTGCATATTCCAATATAGGAGGTTAGTCCAATGCCTCTGATTTCTCAGAAGGGATCTCCCAATTACTCAACAATCTCTGCATGTTCTAACATAGGATGTGAGTCCAGTGCCTGTGATCTCTCAAAAGAGGTGTTGTGGTTGCTCAAAAAATGTTTGCATCTTTCAATATAGGATGTGAGTCCAGTGCCTGTGATTTCTCAAAGAATGTCCCAATTGTTCAAACAAATCCTGTATGTTTCAACATAGCTCGTAAGTCCAATGCCTCTGATTTCTCATCATGATTGCTCAAAAACCTTTGGATATTCCAACATAGGATGTGAGTCCAATGCCTCTGATTTCTCAGAAAAGGTTCTGATCAGTCAAACAATCTTTGCATGTTCTAATCTAGGCTGTGAGTCCATTGCCTCTGATTTCTCAGATATGATGTTTGGCTTGCTTAAAAAAACCTTTGCATGTTCCAACATAGCATGTAAGTCTAGTGCTTTTCATCTCTCAGAAAAGATTCTCTAATCAGTCAAACAAAATTTGTCTATACCAACATAGGGTGTAAGTCTAGTGTCTGTAATTCTCAGAAGGAATGTCTTGATTGCTCAAAACAACCTTTGCATATTCTAACATAGGCTGTGAGTCCAGTGCCTCTGAATTTTCAGAAGAGCCATGCTAATCAGTCAAACAACCTTTGCATGTTCTAACATAGTGGGTGAGTCTAGTTCTGCTAATTTCTCAAAAGAGATATCCTAATCACTTATTTACATGTTCCAACATAGCTTGTGAGTCTAATGGCTTTGATTTCTCACAAAAAATGTCCTGATTGCTCAAACAACCTTTGCATGTTCCAACATAGCTTGTGAGTCCAATGCCTCTCTATTTTTTTCACAAGTGAAGTCCTGATTGCTCAACAACTTTTGCATGTTTCAATATAGCGAGTGAGTCCAGTGCCTCTGATTTCGTGGAAAGGATGTTCTGATTGCTCAAACAACATCTGTGTTCCAATATAGCAAGTGAGTCCAATTTCTCAGAAGAGATGTCCTGATTGCTCAAACAACTTTTGCATATTCCAATGTAGAATGTGAGTTCACTTCCTCTGATTTTTTAGAAGAGATGCCCTGATTGCTCATACAATTTTTGCATGTTCCAACATAGCTTGTGAGTCTAATGCCTTTTATTTTTCAGTAGAAATGTCCTGATTACTCAAACAACTTTTTCACATTTCTATATAGGCTGTGAGTCCAGTGTCTCTTATTTATCAGAAGAAATGGTCTGATCAGTTAAACAATCCTTGCATGTTCCAACATAGAATGTAACTACAGTGCCTTTGATTTTCTAAAACAAATATGCTGATCTTCCAAACAACCTTGCATATACTAATATAGGCTGTGAGTTTAACAAGTTTTTACAAATTCAGAACTATGTGATAAATATTCTGCAGATTGTAAGTGATTTATCCAAGCTTACAGATAAGCTAGATTACGATATATATACATTGGTATTCTCACATGCTAATTTTTTGGCAGTTGGTATGTATCCAATTGTTTTTTTTTGCTATGTATAGCTAATACATTTTTTATAGAAGGTTAGTGTACTATTACTAGCTATTTTATATTATTTATTTTTCTTTTTAGCATTTATCTCTTCAATTTCCCTCTCTATTTTCACAAGATGAAAGCATTGCATACCAAGTTAATTACCCACTTCTCAATTGCATAACTTACTCACTGAAGCTGCAGAAATTTTTAAAATTTCAGGCAATTGCCAGTATTATAAGTTCCTTTATCATATATAATAAATAACTAACAATTCTATCAGTTGTTGCTCTTCTGGCAGAGCATTCCTTTTGGATTTCTGGTAGTAGTTTTGAAGAACAATTTCTTCATGCAGTCAAGTCCTTCAAATCCCAGACACACATCAACATTACTCTGGTGATGGCAGAAGTTAAAACTGCATTCAAGAATGCCAGTGATAAACAAGGTTCTGCTTGGCTTATTCAGTGGGTCATCAATAACAAGCTTGTATGCAATATTATTTTTCACTTTCTGTTTTAACATTGACATCTTTATCAGAACCACAAATAGTCTTTTGTTTCAAAGTGTAAGAAATTCAAACATAGGTACAGAGTTATTGTTTTATTTTATCTTTCAGGCACTGATAGTTCTCCAGATAGCCACATCTGATCTACAAAAAATCTTATTAGGAAATCATAATGCTACTTGTATACCAGTCACCAGTATTCTTGAAATAGGCAGGATTGGAAAGGCTCATTTGGAAGTGGAATAAATATATTAAATGGATTACAATTTTTGTTGGGTCACTATACTCAGTACCATTTCTGTATCACCTGGGTTTCTTGAGCCAACCAGCCACTGTTCACCAGTAACCAGGAGCACAAAGAATCATTGTTGGGCTCATAATCACCTAATCATCCCCCGAAACATTGGTCTAACCCTTACCCATCATGTAGATGATATACTTACCCTTGTAAATCCCCTGACACTGTTCTTTCCCAAGCCACCTGCCATTACCATGTTGGTATCATCAACAAGATCTTCAACTTCAAGGTTCTTGACGCTGTTCTGGGTTCTTCACCCTCGGTGCAATCCCCTCGTGATGTATCATCTCATTCTCTCGCCACCCCGTCACCGTCCGTTGTACCAGCAAGCAGCAAATGACCTATATCACAGCGAGAGGGAAGATATCAACTTTGTCATACCATATTTGAGATGAAGAGGGACTCACAGATACTATTTAGTTTGACCTCTCCACTGTCGGCATCGACTCAGGTCATCCTACTCGTTCTCTATCATTCTCGCTAGTCACTAGCTCTTACGCCGTTTGTTGGACTTGGGGTTCTATTCGCTGGTTGCTGCGTGCAATGGCTCCTCGTTGCTTGGACATTCATAATGGTGTGCCTACGGCGTGTTACTGCTGCCGTGAACGTGGCTGGTCGTCTATCGCAAGCTGCATGGTCTGGTGTCGCCTGGTTATTCTGACGCCCAGTCATCGGTATTTGTTCGTCGGGTAATAAAGGTAATAAGTCTATGATGTCGAGAGATTAGCACATCGTTGTCGGGGTGTAGGTAGTAGAACTCACTGATAGCGGTGCCTCGCGTTGTCATCTAGCTGAACCTCCTGGCTCACTATAGCCCTATCCATTGTCCTTTGTTTCATTCGGGTCAGAAATTCTTCTGATATCTATCTGTTAAACTCGCCATTTCATCCAAGGTAATTGCCTCGGTAGTCGTCGCCGACGATCTCACTGGTACAACGTGTAGCTCATCGCATTTACCCACCCTAGTCCAACTGGTTAGTTTTACACATAGGAACCTCCTTGTTGTAAAGAGTAAGCACCCACTCTTGATGGAAAGTTGGCAGACATGAACTCGCTCGTAGCCGCCTTGGACTTTCCACCAAAGTTAGCCAGTGCATCCACCCTCTCGTTACCGAGGCGCATGCCCGTCGGGGTGGGGAGATGGCGTTGACGCGGTCTTGTCTTCCCACAGCCCTGGATGTTATTGGTCAATGGACTGGTGTGCGGGCTCCTGGAGGTCGTGGTCGTTGGCTGGGAATGGCCGTTGGTGCCGCGGCTCGATTTTGGGGGTCTGGCTGGGTAGGCTGCTGTCGCGGTGTGTCGTTGGTTGCTAGCGGTTCATAGCGAGGAAGTGGTCGCAGTGGCCGCGGTTGGCATCGAGACTGGTTAACAGATATGAGCTGTAAAGCCCCTCGCTGGCAACTCGCTTATGTCTGGCCATGATCTGCAGCATTGTAGAGATGAACGATCACAGATCGCGTCGTTAGTTGTCCCTCGCGGATCTCTCAAGGACTCGGATGGCCCTGCCTTAGAACTCTTGCTGAATAGTTGGTTTTACAGGTAGGAACCCACTTGTAAAGAGTAAGTGCCCGCTCTTGATGGAAGGTTGACGGATATGAACTCACCGTGACGCGTAGATGGTGTGAGGATATCGACGCGGTTGTCTTGTCGCGGGCAAGTCTTCTGGGTGCCACGTTGCTGCTGCTGGTGTTAAACGCACGCGTCGAAATCCTGCTGGTAATGGTCGTGGTCGTGCGCTAGGGTTGCTGCTACTGCGGCCAGTTGTCTCCAGAGCTGTGAACCCCTGGGTCGTGTTCGTTCATTATCTGCGGCGTTGAACGCGAAGAGTTATTGTCGTGGTAAAAGGAGAGGAGGGGATGCCTTCCGATGCGCATTCAGAGAGATGGGGGGAGGATCGGAGGTCTTCCCTCAAAGCAGGTATTGAGCGAGCACGAGCACCCCACGACTCTTTTTCCTTGTATAGGGCGACACACTAAGTGAGGAAATCGGGGTCGATGGTAGCTAGAGCAAGATGTCAGAACTGAAATATGAGACGGCAGATACGCACAATCCATGAGAGGAGCAAGGGCCAACTTTACTCACATTAAGTGATAATAATATGTGATCGAGATACTTTCGAAATACTTGCCTTGCAATACATGTAGCTCTCTGGCTTCGACAGCGCCGAATTCATCCTCACAATTGAGGCCATCGAGAAACTGGTTACTGCACAGTGCAGAGGTTGTTATGTAAATAAATTGCAGTGCTCTAAGCCCGGTCACGGGCTGCTTTCCTCGGCCCGGGATAAGTAATGACCAATCGGACCAACAATCACGTTACTCCAAATCATACTTATCTATGACTCGACTTTAATTCTTACACTGGAATATTGGAACTTTTGAAGACCATGACGGATGCCAATGGAGGATCTGAAACGAGAGGCGACCACCGCTCCCTGTCCAAGAAACGCCGCATTCCTGGTGCATGCGACATTTGTAAACGCAAGAAGAGTATGTTCGTCCTTCTCCGTGTCCATAAAGGTGTTTTGCGGTTGATGGACAAACGTAACTGACTCCAAGTCCCCTTTCGCAGTTCGTTGTAAGCTTTCATTACATCACCCAAATGGGTTGTATCGATCTCAGAGAAATTCGAGTTGCCAGGCGATAGTGGTGAAATGCCCGACAATCGATGTAGTACCTGCGTTCAATTTGGATTCGAATGCACGCACAAGGAGGTCACTAAGGTGCGACTTGAGCTCAGAAGACCCCAGCCCGTGCTCATCTCGATATATATTAAGACTTTAGGACCTGCTAAAGGGTGCGTGATCAGCTTCTTTCTTCTCGAGACCTTATCATGAGCTCACCTTTCGTAAAGTTATGTGGAGAGTTTAGAAGCTCGTCTTGAGAAGATGGATCGTCTCCTGAGCAAGGTACATGAGGCTATCTTGGCGATATAAACAACACATGTTTCTTGAACGATGAGTATTCTGATTACACTTTTATAGTTACTCCCCGGTATCGACATCAATCAGGAAGTCGACAGAATAGAAACCGAGCCCACCGAACCCGAGTTCCTCCCGCGAAACGACACCGAATGCTCATCTCTAATGTCCACGATCCAGCTGGACAGGTTGAATCTCAATCCGGAGCAGAACCGGTTTTTCGGGAAATCAAGGTTCGTTTCATACGCCTTCTTCGATCGTCCATTTTAAACGCTGATGCCGATATTTTTCCAGCGGTTATCAGCTCGTCCAGACGGCTTTGGATTTGAAAGAGGAATACACGGGTGAACTAACCAAACCTGGAAAACCACGTTTTGGACAAAGACGAAACGAATTCTGGGACGTTCCTCCGGTGTGAATTATTCCTATCCGAATCAACAAATAGCTTATGATAACTTGTTTTAGTGGATCAGATCGAATCCTGAGCATGAAGAAAGCTTACCTACCTACATTTACCCCGACGAAGACCTGATTCCCCGCCTCATCGAAGCATATTTCGAACAAATCAACCATTTCTTACCTCTTCTGCATCGGCCCACATTTGAGAAATCGGTAGCCGATAAACTACATATCAAGGACCCGATGTTCGGGGCGACTTTGCTTCTTGTCTGTGCCCATGGCTCCCGATACTCGGACGACCCTCGAGTACTGGCAGAGGCGTCGGACTCACCTCGCTCAGCGGGTTGGAAGTGGTTCGAGCAAGTGAATGTACTTCGTAAATCTCTTTTCAAGAGAACAACTTTGTATGAACTTCAGATGCATGCAGTAAGAGGTTTCCGCTGTCTCGTCTTTTTTTGTTTTGTTTTTGAACTCCCATTGTGGTTGGCATTGCTAGCTCTATGTTCTGTTTGCTCAATCAAGCGAGACACCACAAGGAATATGGGCTCAGATTGGACTTGCAGTGCGGTTATCACAGGAGGTTGGTGCGCATCGGAGACGTAGAAAGCCGGCCGCAATTGCAACTGTGGAGGATGAGCTATGGAAGCGAGCGTTTTGGTCAATAGCCATTGTTATATCTGGTTTTCTTCACTCGTCTGATCCTTTTTATTTAAATCCAGGGTAGTGCTGAGTTTGGATAGAACGTTTAGTGCCTCCGCAGGTCGGCCGTGTGGATTGCAAGACGAAGAGTACGTTTTACCTGGTCTCTAATGCATATGTCTTCATAATCCTTCTATAGCTTTGACCTTGATCTGCCTTTGGAATGTGATGATGAATTCTGGGAGGATGGATTTCAACAGCCGTCTGGAGAGCCGTCCTCGATCGCATTCTTTAACTGTTATCTGAGGCTGCTCGATATCCTGGCCTATGCTATGCGTTTGATCGTAAGAATTGGCGTTGCCCAGGGCAGTTTCAGCCAAGTTATTTAACTCATCTGTGGTTCAGTATTCTATCAAGCGTCCCAATACTGTATTTGGGAAAGCTACACCGTGTTCAGACCAACAAGTTATCGCTGAATTGGATTCATCAATGAACCATTGGATGGACTCCGTGCCTACCCATCGTATGCCTCTCTCTTGTTAATATCATTTCATGTTTTCTACATCACGGATACCAACAGTTAAATGGAACCCGAATTGTAACAACCAGCTTTTTCTCAAACAGTCGGCAGCACTCCATGCTACGTATTACCATATCCAGGTCTTTATACATCGACCCTTCATCCCATCTCCGCGGAATCCCAATCCCATTGCCTTTCCTTCTCTGGCAATTTGTACGAATGCAGCTCGCTCATGTTGTCATGTGCTTGAGTCTTTTACGAGGCTAAGCGCGCTGCCGTTTGCTCATCTACAGGCACGTTTCTTAACCAAAAGTTTCATTTCATTTGAGAGTCTGATGGCCCTTGTCGTTTGCTAGAGCACGGCGTTTACCGCTGCTGTGGTATTGCTTTTGAATATCTGGAGTGGACGCAGGTCTGGATATGCGCCCAATCCAAGGAGGGAAATGGAAGACGTCCAACGGTGTATGGAAATCCTGAAGGCGTCCGAACAACGGTTTGTCTTCTCTTGCTCAATAATTGCCTCACGTAAAATCTCATGCTTCAATCAGATGGGCGTCGGCGGGAAGATACCGGTAAGTTGCACTCGGTGATCTGTTCCAAGCCTTTGCTTTCCAACTAACAAATATTCGCTAGGGATATCTTGATGGAACTTGCGTTTGCTGGAGATGTCTCGATACCTAACACCTCGCACATAAATCTGCCCCGGAAAAAGCGACTTCGAGAACCAGAAAACGACAATTCGTCACCTGCATCATCTGCCTCGTCACCACCTTTGTCGCCGATCGAGGGTTCTAACAGGAGTATGGCCGGCTCCCGGCGTGTCTCGCAAGCTGAACTAAAACAACTCGCCCTGTTTTCCCTTCCCATGTACAGCAACGAGCTCGGGCGACTTCCGATCTACGGCCAGTTCAACTTCAGCGATTCGAATGCCTGTTTACCACCCCAATCCTCATCGACCGCTGCCACCGGAAGTGCACCTACTAACTTTGATCAAATCATCCTCTCGAATTTGGCATCTACGCCATCGGGCGGTGTGCCAATGGCCGACACGGACGCGTACGTCCTTGACGGGCTCTTCAATGGTCAGACAATGCAGAACTTTGCCAACCATACCCATACTGGCCGAAGTCAGCAGCAGCAGCAGTCAGCCACAGCGGCGGATATCGCTTCATTTTTCGCTGGTACCTCCTCCGATTTCGAGGGGCTCTCGAGATTTGGGACGATGCCGGCAATGGATAATGATACGATGACGATGTGGTCGACTGCGCCTACGGGTCTCGAGTATGCCCTTTTCCTTTTCTCATGATTGGTTTGGTGCTGATGACGCTTGCTTGATCAGGATAGACGATTGGAACTCGTATTTATCGAATGTTGAGCAGATTACACAGGCTCAAGGATTCGGCCAAGCTTATGGCCCTTAAGTAGTTTTTTTTCCAATATGAGTGATGAAGCACCCAAATTCTTTCTTCCCTGCTTGCTTCTGTTGTAGCAATTAGTTCTTATTTTTCTCCTAGAGTTCGTTGACTCGTGTATTTTTTTTTACCCATTAGACACCACTTTGAATCTTCAGGTGTTGCTAGTGGTGAATATTACGTAAGGGGCGGACCCAAATATCGAAACGCGTTGTTGGCTCGGCAAACTACTCTTTCAATATTATTTCTATGAGTAACGACGAGCTTCCCCATGAAGTTATTCTAGCGATTCAACGTGTCCTCGAAATACAACCAACGGAAGAGATTGACCGCTTGGATGGTCTTTCGGAAAGATTCAATGCTGTTGAGATCTTGAACGACTTTTTCCCCAATGGTGTGTAATTTTTTGCCATGGGTTGTTTGGTTTGGTGTAATAAGATGGTATTATATTGCCAGAGGCATCACTAGCGCACCTTGAGGATGTTAATGCGCGGCTTGCGGAGACACGTCAGGAGCTGCAGAAGGAGGTCGACTCGTTGCATGCTGAGCTGAAAGTCAGCCAGAACCTGGAGAGGATGTCCGTGATCCAGGAAATGATATCTGTCAGTTGCATTCACGTAGATGCTTTATTCCGCGCGTGCTGAATCTCTGGCAGGATCTGCTAGGGCAGATGTCGCGTATCCGCGAGAAGGCCACCGAGTCCGAAGCTGTCGTGCGGGATATCACAAAAGACATCCAAGTCTTGGACCTGGCGAAGAAGAATCTAATTACGAGCATGACGATGATGAAGAGGCTGCAAATGCTAGGCAATCTCCCTGTTCCTGGTGTCATCTTCTCGTTTCTGAGCTTCTCATTTTCTAGTCAATGCATTGACACAACTGGAGGACTTGATCAAGGAAAAGAAGTATGGGGAAGTTGCGCAAACTTTGGCGGTGCGTGCCTGTTTATAAGAGGAATTGTCGACCATCGTCTCAAAACCATCCTACCATTAGGCTGTCAAACAAATATCCGCATCGTTCAAGTCGTACACGGGCGTTCCAAGAATCAACCGTGTCTGGAAGCGAATACAAGAGATCCAAGGGCAGCTGAAAACCCAACTTGACGCGGACTTTGATGCGTTGTAAGTTCCCCTTCTTCTCTTGTGGATACGTTTTCTGATTCTCCTGCCAGTTACCTCCAAGACACCAGTAAACAAATCAAGCCATCTCTCATCTCCGATGCATGTCTTGTCGTAGACGTCCTAGGTCCAGACTTCCGGTCGCAAGTCGTAGAGCGCTTCGTGGCCCTGGAGCTCAAAGAATACAGGCGTATCTTTCGGATAAATGACGAAGCAGGGCAACTGGACAATATATCTCGTCGTTTTGCCTGGTTCCGCAGACTCCTCCAAACCCACGAACTGGAGCAAGGGAGGGTATTCCCAGCTGAGTGGCGAGTTAGTTGGCACTTGTTGGCCAAATTTACGGAGATTTCAAGGTGGGGGCCCAGTATTGATCGACTATTTTTCTGGTTTTCACAAAGCCTACCTCCAGAGACGACGTCACGACTCTTCTAACGAAGGCCGGTTCCAATTTGACCGTTAAGGCGCTTTTGGATAATCTGGCTATTACCACGGAGTTTGAACAATCCATGTCGAAGAAGTGGGCAACTTCTGTGCGTTAGTCCAATTTTAAAATTTCGACATTTTTAACTGATTACTGTTCAGTTCAAAGATATCCTGAGAGTGACAGACAAAGCGCATTCAGAGCCTGGAAAACCTATATCTGCCGCATTTGAACCTCATATGGGTATCTTCGTAGACGCACAAGACAAGTAAGTTGACCGCTAATAAATTATAGTCCCTGTATGCTGATTAGTTATTAGGGTTCTTGCTGATATGCTTGCGCCTCACCGGAAGGGTAAGGCGAACAAACCGCAACCCCGGGCGTCTTCAGAGGCTCCAGTTGGGGAAGACAGCACATCTTCGCCAATGACTGTCCTCCCATCGTCGACGGATCTGTTCTATTTTTACGGTCAGAGTTTGGAACAATGTGCTAAGCTCTCGACGGGTCAGGCTTTGTTCGATCTCTGTACGTTGCATAAGAAGTGGCTTCGGATTTATGCCGGTGGGGGGATTTGCCTTTGCAAATTACTTATTGCTTATGGAAGCGCTCTTTAGAGGAGGTACTTGCTACCAACGTCAAACGGTAGGCTCGTCTGGAATACTGAGTTGTGTTTGGTGATTAATTTTTACAGCCCTATCGTTGCATCTCGCAAATCTCTAGAAACTCGCGTCGACCCCGACTTGCTCAAACAAACATGTCTTCTCATCAATACTGCAGACTATTGCCAAACTACGGCTCTTGAGGTATTTGGGTCTTTCGATCAGCTTTCAGGTGCGAGGATAGCTGATGTGCTCATTAGCTTGAAGCCAAGGTTAAGGAAAAGGTTAATGCCGAGTTCAAAGAACAAGTTACGTTCCAGATTGAATGCGACTTATTTGTCAGGTAACCTTTTTTTTCATCCGATTTTCTCACTATTTTATCTTTCTTTCGAAAGCGCAATCTCGACAGCGATTAACGTCATTCTTCGGGAATTCGAAAACAATGTCGATCCATCCTTCATCACATTGAGCCGGACGTCATGGCCTACGATCAACCAAGTCAGCGGACCGTCCCCATATACCGGCGAACTCGTGAAGTGTGCAGAGCAAGTAGTCGAGTTGATCAAGCCTCTTATTGAGCAGAAGAAATATCTTCGCAATTTGTTCGACAAGGCTTCAAGGTATGAATTTTGATTTCAAACCAATAAATAAGAAAGCTACTGAAGCACAACTAAACAGTATCATTCTTGTCAAGTTCACCAATTCATTGGTCAGGAGTCGGCCACTGAAAGAAATTGGCGCTGAACAGGTAGCCTCCCTTACGCTACATCCTGTTCAAATTATATGTATGGCTAATGGATATGACAGCTGCTTATCGACCTACAGACCGTCAAAGGTTTTTTGGTAAAAATGCCTGGAGAGGCCCTAACAGCGACCTCGTACGTCAGGCTCACCTTATTTGGAGACAACTTCTCAATTCTGCCACCCAGATACACTCGATCACTAAATAAAACGACCACCCGACTGGAGGCTCTATTGAAGGTTATTGTGACACCCGTTGTATGTCTTCCGGCAATCATGCGGAATCAGTTTTTGGTCGTTCTATCGTTTTGACACCTTTATCGATCTCCCTAGGACCCTCCGGAAGGTTTCATTTTAAATTACACTCTCCTCATTGGAGACGCCTCGTTTTCCAATTTCCAAAAGGTTAGACACCCTGAAACTTCATCTCCGATCCTTTTCTTTGGCTGACAACACCGTCAGATCTTGGACCTCAAAGGCACCCCGAAATCCGTACAAGACAACCTCCTCAACTCATTCCTCACCATCACGAGCACCAAAACCGACCTCGAGAGCACTTCGTTCCTCTCTTCACTAGACATGGATCCATCAGCGACTGGACACGCGGGCGGCAGCCTTGTCAGTCCTGGGGCGAGCCGAGTATCATTGCCTCTCGGAGGTGAAGGCATCTTTGCGAGTATGACCGGACCTGGGCAGAGCGGTCCGCCCACGGGATCGAGTGCGGGGGATAGTGCATCTGGGAAGGCGGAGAATCATAGACGGGAGGTGTTTTCAGATTTCAGGAGGTTTGTGAGTTTTGGATTGAGGAAGGACTCGACAGCTCCTCCGTGAAGATTGCTTGCTTTGGCGAATTCTTTAATATTTTACTGGTCTAGGACATACCCCGAGGGTCTTGTGATATTTTCGATTCTGCTATTGCTAACTTATGAGAGTTTAGAAGGCTGACTGTACTAGGTTGTTTTAATTCATTCTGCACGGCTCTCAGTATGAATCCAGTCTCTGTGATATTTTTTGAGTCGAATAAGTCTTGAAAATGTATCTCTAGAGGTCCAGTATGAAAATCGTGGTCGCCCAGAAGCGCTCGGTGCCAACCATATCTTGCCGCCTCTGTGTTTCCGCTGGTGTTATGTAGCCTGAGAAAGTTGACACAAGCAGCAAGCTCCTTGTCTACCTACATACACGATGTATGATGCTCTCACCTACCTC
>Ga0307517_10002560_pt1 | contig 28963 bp, 34 predicted proteins | sample 23_EM_MG_FD_194515 | JGI IMG/M metagenome (GOLD analysis project Ga0307517, IMG submission 194515) | Populus trichocarpa ectomycorrhiza microbial communities from riparian zone in the Pacific Northwest, United States - 23_EM | ecosystem: Host-associated > Plants > Roots > Unclassified | place... | reverse complement strand
GCGGTGCACGACGTCTACCTGGCCCGCATCGCCGAGTTGCACGACCTGACCCGCGACGCCGAGGGGCCCGGCTACTAATCAGCGCCGTCGTTGCAACTGTAGAGTCCTCGAGGGGGTTAGGGCCGCCGAGGGACGCTGCAGAGAGACGTCGTGATGAGCCACTACGGCGAACCGTGGATGGGGACGAGCTACCGGAACGCACCGGTCGCCACAGCGCCGCGTGCGCCGAAGCCGGTTTTGTCGAGGCCCCTGGCGGGCGCCATCGCCGCCGCCGCGCTGATCGCAGCCCTCGGCGTGGCGGTGGGCCTGGCCGCCCAGCCGCGCCTCGGCCACACCACATTCAAGCGACCGGCCCACAAGCTCGCCATCGAGGTGGCGCGACCCAGGGTCATGCCGACGCCGAAGGCCGTGGGCCGCCTGGAGGTCCTGCCGCCGGACATGGTGCGCAACGCGCCGCGGGCCATGCCGCGCCCCGCAGCGGCAGCGGCGCTGGAGGCCGACCGGTTCGGCGACCAGCCCGAGCCCCCGTTCCCGAGCGCCTTCGACGAAGACCCGCCGAATTAGCCCAGCATGTCCTTGACGGTGTCGCGCTCGCCGACCAGTTCGTCGTTGGTGATGGCGATCTTCGACTTGGCGAAATCGTCCATCTCGTAGCTGGTGATCACGTCGTAGCCGGTGGCGGTGGTCTTCACCGGCATGCCGGCCCAGACGCCGTCGGCGAAGCCGTAGCGGCCCTGGCTCTCGACCGCGATGGAGTGGATCGCGCCCGGCGTCACCAGGCTGTTCACATGGTCGACCAGGGCGTTGGCGGCCGAGGCGGCCGAGGAAACGCCGCGCGCCTCGATGATCGCCGCGCCGCGCTTGCCGACGGCCGGCAGGAAGTCGTTCTTCAGCCAGGCTTCGTCGCCGATCACCGAGGCCGCGTCCTTGCCGCCGATCTTGGCGTGGGTGAAGTCGGCGAACATGGTCGGGGAGTGGTTGCCGTAGATGAAGAGGTCCGAGACCTGCGAGATGTCGACGCCGGCCTTTTTGGCCAGCTGGGCGCGGCCGCGGTTCTCGTCCAGGCGGACCATGGCGGTGAAGCGGTCCTTGGACAGGCGCTTGGCCTGGCTGGCGGCGATCATCACGTTGGTGTTGCAGGGGTTGCCCACCACCGCCACGCGGCAGTCGTCGGCGGCCACCTTGTCGATGGACTGGCCCTGGGCGATGAAGATCTTGCCGTTGTCCTTCAAGAGGTCGGCGCGTTCCATGCCGGGGCCGCGCGGCTTGGAGCCGACCAGCAGGGCCCAGTTCACGTCCTTGAACGCCACGTCGGCGTCGCCGGTGAGCACCATGTCGCGCACCAGCGGGAAGGCGCAGTCGTCGATCTCCATAGCCACGCCCTTGAGCGCCTTCTGCGGGCCTTCGACGGGGATTTCGAGCAGTTGCAGGATCAGCGGCTGATCCTTGCCGAACATCTCGCCGGAGGCGATGCGGAACAGGAGCGCGTAGCCGATGTTGCCGGCGGCGCCGGTGACCGCGACGCGGATCGGGGACTTGCTCATGATACTGCTCCGTTGCTGCTGCGGCGGGTGCGTAGCCCAGAGGGGCGCGTGCGGCAATGCCGACCTGGAGAAACAGCCATGGCGCGGATCGCCGACGCGTGGTCAAGCTAACCTATGTTTCAATTGCATGACGCCTTCGTGGGCAGTTCGCATGCGCTCGGAGAGCTGGCGCTGAGCCATGTGCGCCTGCAGGGCGACGCGCGGTTCCCGTGGATCGTGCTGGTCCCCCGTATCGCCAATGCGCGGGAACTGGAGGACCTGGCCTCGGGTGAGCGCGACGTCCTGATGGAAGAAATCCTGCGGGCCGGCGAGGTGGTGCGCGCCGTGGGCCTGGCGCTGGACCGGCCGGTGGCGAAGCTCAACGTCGGCCAGCTCGGCAACATCACGCCGCAACTTCATATCCACGTGGTGGGCCGGCGCGCAGACGACATGGCCTGGCCCGCGCCGGTTTGGGGCTATGGCGCGTCGATCCCCTATTCGCCGAACGGCCTGGCGCGGGCCACGGACGCGGCGCGGCGGTCGCTGGGCCTCTAGTGTCCCGATTCCGAAATTCGCATGCGCTTGTGGCGGGCGCCGGACGAACTTCGGAATCGATAGGGACACTAGCAAGTCTATGTTTCTAGTGTGCTTCTTGGATCTGAAGTTCGCTCTCCGCGCGATCCAACAACAGGGCGAACTTCAGATCCAGCACACTAGGGGGTCCGGCGCAGGACGACGGCGCGGCTCTTGCCGCCCTCGGTCAGCTCGCCGGACCAGCGGCCATCCGCAGCGCCGTGCAGGACGGCGGTGACCACGTCCGCGCCGCCGGCCGCGAAGCGCAGCGTCAGATCCTGGCCGCTGCGCTGGATGTCGTCCACCAGGCCCGAGGCGCCGAGCGCGCCCTTGCGGCGCAGGTCGCGCCAGGCCCCCTCCAGCCGGTCGGCGCGGTCGACGAGCTGCAGGGCGTAGAGGTCGCCGGCATCCCTGGCGGCCAGAGTCCAGCCGCCGTCCAGCGGCCCCTGGAAACCCTGGGCCGAGGCGTAGGATGACTTCAGTCGGCTGTCGTAGGCCAGGTCGTTGACGCTGGGCGGGGCGTCCGGGTTCTTGCCGGTCTCCTCGATATGCACCGGCGCGGTGAGCTGCGGGCGCGGCCGGGCGTAGGGGATGGGTGCGGCCGGCAGACCTGGCGCGGGCCGCTCAGGCGCCGGATACGGCGGCAGCGGCTTCTCGGCGGCCTCGTCCGGGTCCTGCGGCTCCTCATTGCGATGGTCGAGCAGCGCGCCGATGGGATCGGTCGGCTGGGCGCGGACCGGGGTCGCCGCCAGCAGCAGGAAGAAGGCAAGGCGCGCCAGCCGCATCGTCCGTCAGACCTCGTGCGCGGCGATCGCCTCGGCCACGGCGATCAACCGCCGCGCCTGGGCCAGATGCAGCCGTTCGACCATGCGTCCCTCGACCCTGATGACACCCCTGCCGGCGCTCTCCGGCAAATCAAAGGCGGCGGCCACCGTCCTTGCCCAGGCGACCGCGGCGGGGTCGGGCGAAAAGGCCTGGTTCGCGGTCGCGATATGGCTCGGATGGATGATCGTCTTGCCGTCGAACCCGAAGTCGGCGCCCTGCGCGCACTCGTGCGCCAGACCCTCGAGATCGTTGATGTCGTTCCAGACCCCGTCGAGGATGGACAGGCCATGGGCGCGCGCGGCCATGATGCTCAGCCCCAGGGCCGGCTGCAGCGGCGCCCGGTCCGGACCCGGCCGGCAGCGCATCTCCTTGATCAGGTCGTTGATCCCGATCACCCAGACGTCGACCTGGCTCGCCGCCGAAGCCGCGCCCAGCGCCTCCAGCGCGAAGACCGCCGCGCAGGTCTCGATCATCGCCCAGAGCCTCATGCCTGTCGCGGCGTAGGGCGCGAAATCGGTCGGCGCGCTGACCTTGGGGATCAGCAACGCGTCAGGCTTCGCCGTCGAGACCGCCGCCAGGTCCTCGGCGCCCCACGGCGTGTCGAGGCCGTTCACCCGGATGACCAGTTCGCGGGCGCCAAAGCCGCCGGCGTTCGCCGCCTCCACGGCCAGGGTGCGCGCTTCGGCCTTGGCGTCGGGGGCGACGGCGTCCTCCAGGTCGAGGATCACCACGTCGCAGGCCAGGCCGCGGGCCTTCTCGATCGCCCGCGAATTGGACGCCGGCAGGTAAAGCGCGCTTCGGCGGGGGCGGGCGGCGTCGATCGGCACGAAATTACGCTCCTTCGCGCATGGATAAGGCGCAGTCTTAGCGTCTAGGATGGGCGCATGACCACACGCTACGATCCGAGCGCCAGGAATGTGCTGGGCGGAGAGCTGAAGCCCTGCTCGGTGCAGCCGGTCACCGGCTTCTTCCGCAACGGCTGCTGCGAGACCAGCCACGAGGACGTCGGCCTGCACACCGTCTGCGCGGTGATGACCGCCGAATTCCTCGCCTTCAGCCGCGCGGCGGGCAATGACCTCTCGACGCCGATCCCGGAGGCGCAATTCCCGGGCCTGCAGCCCGGCGACCGCTGGTGCCTCTGCGCGCCGCGCTGGAAGGAGGCGCTGGACGCCGGCGCCGCGCCGCAGCTGGTGCTCGAATCCACCCACGAGGAAACGCTCGCCATCGTGCCCCTGGGCGTCCTCAAGGATTACGCCGTCGAGGCGTGAGCCAAGTTGCTCCGCCTCCGGGGGAGCTGTCGGCGAAGCCGACTGAGGGGGTCCTCCCAGGGTGGTCAGCGCGGACCCCCTCCGGCGCTTCGCGCCACCTCCCCATCGGGGAGGAACTAGGAGAGCGGATATTCCGCCTCCAGGCGGTAGTGGGCCTGCTCGGACCCCAGGAAACTCGAATAGAGGCCGAAGCGGTCGATGCGGATCGGCGGCGACTTCAGGAGGTTGTTGGCCTGCACCCAGGCGCCGACCTCGGCCGGATCGGCGTGGCGCAGGTAGGCCAGGGTCACGTGCGGGCGGTAGCGGCGGGTCTCGGCCTTGAGGCCCGCGCGCCGCGCGGCGGTCTCGCAGGCCTTGGCGAGGCGGCGCAGCGCCGCGTTGTCCGCCACCCCGGCCCAGATGGCGTGGATGTCCGCCCCCTCGCCGAACGCGCCGACGCCGGCCAGCTCCAGGTCGAAGGCCTCGCCGCGCACGCCGGTCAGCTCCAGGTCGAGGTCGCGGGCGACGTCCTCGCGGATCTCGCCGAAGAACCGCAGCGTCACGTGCAGGGCCTCCAGCGGCCGCCAGCGCGCGCCCTCGACGCCGGTCTGGCGGCGCCGCAGGGCTTGTCCGACCTCGTCGGGCAGGCTGAGGGCTGCGAAGAGGCGGATCATGGCCGCGATTATCGCTGGTTTTTCAGCGGCGTCACGCCCGCCGATCCTTAACAAACCCTTAGCCAGTAAGGCCTTGCTTCCGCCTCAGCGGGACCCGATATTTACAGTTGCGTCCAATCGGGACGCTTCAACTAAGGGCTTTGCTCACATGAGCGACTTAAACCCCGGCTACTCGCGCACGGTTACGGCCGACCGCGCGGACATGTCGGTGGATGCAGGCCTCCGCAGCTTCATGCTCGGGGTCTACAACAAGCTGGCGCTGGGCCTCGTGCTTTCGGCGGGCCTCGCCTTCCTGACCGCCGACTTCGCACCGGTCACCCAGCTGCTCTACGTCACGCGCCCGGACGGCGCGCTGGCCGGCTTCACGCCGCTTGGCATGGGGATCCGCTTCCTGCCGCTGGTGATCCTGATCGGCGCCATGTTCATGAAGAACCCGAGCCCCCGGGCCTCGGGCGCGATCTACTGGTCGGTGGTCTCGGCCATCGGCGCCGGCCTCGGCGTCTGGCTGCTGGCCTACACCGGCTCGTCGGTGGCGCTGACCTTCCTGATCACCGCGGCCTCCTTCGGGGCGCTCTCGCTGGTGGGCTACACCACCAAGCGCGACCTGCGGCCCATGGGCAGCTTCCTGATGATGGGCCTCTTCGGCCTGGTGATCACCTCGCTGATCGGGATCTTCTGGCACCCGCCCGGCTTCTCGATGATCTTCAGCGCGCTGGGCGTGCTGATCTTCGCGGGGCTGATCGCCTACGACACCCAGAACCTGAAGATGCAGTACTACCAGCTGGGCGGCGACCAGGGCTCGATGGCGGTGGCCACCAACTACGGCGCGCTCAACCTCTATCTGAACTTCATCAACCTCTTCCAATTCCTGATGCAGTTCCTCGGCAACCGCCGCTAGGAGCTACTGAAGGATCGAGAGATCGGGGCCTCGGAGGGACACCTCCGGGGCTTTTCTTTGATCCTTACCCCCCAGGGGGTGCATCTGGTTTCAGTCCACCACCTTGAAGCGGCCGCGGTCGAAGAAGCGCAGGACCTGTTCCAGTTCGTGGCCGCGTTTCAGGATCATGCCGCCCTGGCCGACGATCGCCCAGGCGCCCTGGCGGCGCGCCAGGCTGGGGTGCTTTTCGATGCGGTAGAGGGGCTTGTCCGAGGCGCGCTCGAAGACCGAAAACACCGCCGAGTCCGAAAGCCCGTCGATGGCGTAGTCGCGCCATTCGCCCGCGGCGACCATCCGGCCATAGAGCGAGAGCAGCCGAAGGAGCTCGGGCCGCTCGAAGAAGACACGCGCCTGGCGCGGCGACGCGTAAGACGGGTCGAATGCCATCGCTGCGAGCCTAGACTGAATCCGGGCACGCTGGCCATAGGGGGTGTTCGGCGCAGTCAGCCGCCGCGAAATGACCTTATTCCCGTCCTTTGAGCGCCTGATGGGGCTCCCATCTTGGCATGGTCGGTTGGTCAGAGACGGCGGTCCCGGATCCTGAACAGCCCCCCCAGCCCCCCTGGATCGGCGGACTGGCCAGCCGACGCTTACTTATCTTCCCAAAGATGCGAGCCCGCGCGGATCTCTCCAGCCCGCGCGGGTTTCGTGTGTGTGGGGCTCAGGTCTTAGGCTGACCGACGCCGATCACCCGGCCACCGCGGCCGGCCTGGACGATCACCACGGTCTTCAGGCCCTCGTCGGTGGCCAGCGGCAGGCGGAAGGCGACGGGCCGGCCGCGCCACGCGCCCAGGCGCTTGACCTCACGGACCACGTTCTTGTGCTCGATGGTCTGCCCGCGGTTGTCGCCGGCCTTCACCGCCACGTCCCGTTCGCGCGGGTCATAGCGGATCAGCCAGACCTCGCCGCCGCCCTTCGGCGCCTGCGCGGAGCCGATGTCCACCCGACGCGGGCCGATGAAGCGGATGTCGGGGGCGGCGCGGGGCGCGCGCGCCGCGTCGCGCAACAGTTTCTCGACCTGCCCGCTCTTCTGGCCGGCCGCCTCGGCGCGGCCGTCGACGACGACCTGAGGCGTATAGGGCTCGCGCAGGGCGAGCCTGGCGACGTAGGCCTTCTGGCGGTCGGCGAACTCGGGCTGGGCGAAGGTGTCCTTCCAGCCGAGGTAGTCCCAGTAGTCGACCGGGAAGGTGAGCGCGAGGACGTCCTTGCGCTCGGCGAGCTTGGCCACATAGGCGTTGGCCTCGCCGCAGGAGGCGCAGCCCTGGGCAGTGTAGAGCTCGACCACCACGGGGGTCTTCCCCACGGCAGGCCTGGCCGCGGCCGCAGGCGGCAGGGCGAGTACGATCAGGCTGAAAAGCGCGGCTTTCCGCATTGCGGGCGACTTAAGCGGAGTTCGAGGCCCTGTAAATTACAACAAGGCGTGAGGCGCTAAGCCCGCGCCGCATGACGAGCATCCGGCGCACGGCCCCGTCTGGTCACGCTTGGCGCTCCATCCGCGCGCCTTCGCGCACGGATGGATGCCGTTTTGACTAGGCGTCCTGCCGCGCGAGGTTGCGCAGCACGTAGTTCAGGATGCCGCCGTTCTTGAAATATTCGAGCTCGGTCGGGGTATCGATGCGGCAACGGACCGGGAAGCGGGCGATGCGGCCGTCGCTCGGACGGTACATCTCCACGATCAGCTGCTTGCGGGGCGCGAGCTCGGTCAGGCCGCGGATGGTGACGATCTCCTCGCCGGTCAGGCCCAGCTTGTGCCAGCCTTCCTGCAGGAACTGCAGCGGCAGCACGCCCATGCCCACCAGGTTCGAGCGGTGGATGCGCTCGAAGCTCTCGGCCACCACGGCGCGGACGCCCAGGAGCTTGGTGCCCTTGGCCGCCCAGTCGCGCGACGAGCCGGTGCCGTATTCCTTGCCCGCGAACACCACCAGCGGCCGGCCCTCGCCCTGGTAGCGCATGGCCGCGTCGTAGATCGACATCTGGTCCTGCGAGGGGAAATGCTTGGTCACCCCGCCTTCGATGTCCGGCGTGATGCGGTTGCGGATCCGGATATTGGCGAAGGTGCCGCGCATCATGATCTCGTGGTTGCCGCGGCGCGCGCCGTAGGAGTTGTATTCCGAGGTCGGCACCTGGTGGTCGCGCAGGTAGACGCCGGCGGGCGAGCTGGCCTTGATCGAACCGGCGGGCGAGATGTGGTCGGTGGTGATCGAGTCTCCGAACACCGCCAGGACGCGGGCCTCGACGATGTCGGTGACCGGCGCCGGGTCCATCGACAGGCCCTCGAAGTAGGGCGGGTGCTGGACGTAGGTCGAGCCCATGTCCCAGCCGTAGGTCTGGCCGCCGGAGGTCTTGATCCCCTGCCAGGCCTTGTCGCCCTTGAAGACGTCGGCGTAGCGGGTGGCGAACATCTTGTTGGTGACGTGCTTGCGCTGCAGCGCCGCGATCTCGGCGGTCGTCGGCCAGATGTCCTTCAGATAGACCGGCTTGCCGTTCTTGCCCTCGCCCAGCGGCTCGGTGGTGATGTCGATCGACATCGAGCCGGCCAGGGCATAGGCGACCACCAGCGGCGGCGAGGCCAGGTAGTTGGCCCGCACGTCGGGGTTCACGCGGCCTTCGAAGTTGCGGTTGCCGGAGAGCACCGAGCAGGCGACCAGATCGCCCTTCTGGACGGCGTCGGAGATCGCTTCCGGCAGCGGGCCGGAGTTGCCGATGCAGGTGGTGCAGCCATAGCCCACCAGGTTGAAGCCCAGCGCGTCGAGGTGCTTCGTCAGGCCGGCGGCCTTCAGATAGTCGGTGACCACCTGCGATCCGGGGGCCAGCGACGTCTTCACCCAGGGCTTGACCTGCAGGCCAAGCTCGACGGCCTTCTTGGCCACCAGGCCCGCGGCGATCAGCACGCTCGGGTTGGAGGTGTTGGTGCAGGAGGTGATCGCCGCGATCACCACGTCGCCGTGGCCCACGTCGAAGTTCTCGCCGACCACCGGCTCGCGGTGATCCATGTCGGCTGCCTTGCCGAAGTCGCCGGCGAGCGCGGCCTTGAATTCGGTGGCGGCGGCGGTCAGCACCACCCGGTCCTGCGGACGCTTCGGCCCGGCCAGCGAGGGCAGGACGCCGGCAAGGTCGAGGTCGAGCGCGTCGGTGAACACCGGATCCGGATCCGACGGATAGCGCCACATGCCCTGCGCCTTGGCGTAGGCCTCGACCAGCGCCACGCGGGCCGGCTCGCGGCCGGTGGCGGTCAGGTAGTCGATGGTGGCCTGGGTCACCGGGAAGAAGCCGCAGGTGGCGCCGTACTCGGGCGCCATGTTGGCGATGGTCGCCTGGTCTTCCAGGGTGAGGTTGGCGAGGCCCGGGCCGTAGAACTCCACGAACTTGCCGACCACGCCCTTCTTGCGCAGCATCTGGGTGACGGTCAGCACCAGGTCGGTGGCGGTGGCGCCTTCCGGCATCGCGCCGTCCAGGCGGAAGCCGATGACCTCCGGGATCAGCATGGGGATCGGCTGGCCCAGCATGGCGGCCTCGGCCTCGATGCCGCCCACGCCCCAGCCCAGCACCGCCAGGCCATTGATCATGGTGGTGTGGCTGTCGGTGCCGACGACGGTGTCGGGATAGGCCACGGTCATGCCTTCGTCGTCGTTGGTCCAGACCGTCTGGGCCAGGTATTCCAGGTTCACCTGGTGACAGATCCCGGTGCCGGGGGGCACGACGCGGAAGTTGTTGAAGGCCGAGGAGCCCCAGCGCAGGAAGCGGTAGCGCTCCATGTTGCGCTCATACTCGCGCTCGACGTTCTGGCCGAAGGCCTTGGCGGTGCCGAAGTAGTCGATCATCACCGAGTGGTCGATGACGAGGTCGACGGGGTTCAGCGGGTTGATCTTCTCGGGGTTGGCGCCCAGGGCGGTCATGGCGTCGCGCATGGCGGCCAGGTCGACCACGGCCGGAACGCCGGTGAAGTCCTGCATCAGGACGCGGGCCGGGCGGAAGCTGATCTCGTGCTCGACGACGCCCTTGTTGTCGATCCAGGCGGCGAGCGCCTGCAGGTCGTCGCGGCCGACGCTGAGGCCGTCTTCGTTGCGCAGCAGGTTCTCGAGCAGCACCTTCATCGAGATCGGCAGGCGCGAGACGCCGGAAAGTCCCGCTTCCTCGGCGGCCGCAAGGCTGTAGTAAGCGTAGGTCTTGTCACCCACCACGAGTTCGCGGCGGGTTTTCAGGCTGTCGATAGACGCCATGTGGGGAGATCCTCTCTCTGTTCCCGGCCGCATCACATGCACCACAGAGATCGCGCGCTTTTAGCGGCGGACACACAGCGTCCGTCCCTGCGCGGCGAACGTCCCCTGGGGTGACGGCAGCCGCGGGCTTCATAGACCGGCGTCCGGTCGGCGTCCATGCGCGGCCATACTCAAGCTTCCCTGCGCGCGAGGCGCAGCTTTGATCGCTGGGCTGGAGCTGCGCGGGATCGCCGTCCGCCGCGGCGGACGGCGCCTGTTTTCCGACCTGTCGCTGAGCCTGGCCGCCGGGCAGGCCTGCGCGCTGACCGGCGCCAACGGCACGGGCAAGACCAGCCTGCTGCGCGCTGTCGCCGGGCTGGTGGCGCTGGAGGCCGGCGAGGTCGGGTTCGGCGGCGTGGACGTGACGGACGCCCGCGCGGGCGGCCTGCACCTGCTGGGCCACCTGGACGGTCTGAAGCCGGCGCGGACGGCGCGGGAGGAACTGGGGTTCTGGAGCCTTTGGCAGGGCGGATCCGCGGCCTTGGCCGAGCAGGCCGTCACGGCCCTGGAACTCGCCCCCCTGATGGACCTGGAAATCCGCCGGCTGTCGGCCGGCCAGCGGCGCAGGCTGGCGCTAGCCCGCCTGCTGGCGGCGCCGCGGCCGCTCTGGCTGCTGGACGAGCCGCTTAGCCCGCTCGACGCCGGCTGGCGCATGCGGTTCGGGGCGATGATGCAGACCCACCTGGCCGGGGGCGGGATGATCCTGGCGGCGGTGCATGACCCGCTGCCAATCGCGGCGATCAGCCTGGAGATCGCCGGATGAGCCCTCCTGCGCCAAGGCTTCGGAGGGCAGACACAGATCCTTCGAAGCTCCTGAAGGGAGCGAAGTAGGATGAGCCGGCTCTCCACCCTGCTGGCGCGCGAGACGGCGCTGGCCTGGGGCCGCGGCGGCGGGGCGCTGGTCAGCGTCGGCTTCTACGCCGGCGTGGCGACCCTGCTGCCGCTGGCCATCGGGCCTGAGGCCGAGCGGCTGGCCGCGATGGCCTCGGGCGCGGCCTGGGTGGCGCTGGCGCTGGCGAGCCTGCTGTCGCTGGAGCGGCTTTTCGAGCGCGACTACGAGGACGGCGCGCTGGACCTGCTGGTGCTTTCGCCCGTGCCGCTGGAGCTGACCTGCGCGGCCAAGTGCCTGGGCCAGTGGATCGCCACCGGCGCCCCGTTGGCGCTGGCCGCCCCGATTGCGGCCATCGGGCTGGGCGCATCGCCGTCGCTCGCCCCGCTGATCTTCGCCTGTGCGCTGGCCGGCGGCCTGGCGTTCTCCTTCGTCGGCGGAATCGGGGCGGCGCTGAGCCTGGGCGCGCGGCGGGGCGGCCTTTTGACCGCGGTGATCGTCCTGCCGCTCTTCGCGCCGCCGGTGATCTTCGGCGGTGGCGCGCTGGACGCCTTCGCCGGCGGCCTGCCCTGGCAGGCCGGCTTCGCGCTCCTGGGCGCCTATGCCGCCGCGGCCGTGGCGCTGGGGCCGCTGGCCATGGCGGCGGCCTGCCGCAACGCCCTTTCCTGACATTACGAAAGCTTCACCCGGCGCGGCGCCTTTTCGCCGCTTTCCAAGACCAGCGTTCAAGCTCAGCCATGTATGGAGACTGCCGATGTTGCTGCGTCACTCAGGGGTCATCGCCGGGGCGGCCTTCGCCCTTTTCGCGGCCGCCGCCAGCGCCCAGCCGGCGCCGCCTTCACCGCCCGGCGAGCCCGGCCACCGCATGGAGCGCCAGGAGCGGACCGTCATCATCCGCCGCGGCGACGACGGCGGCGAGGCCGGCCTCCGCCGGGCCGATCATCTGCGCGCCATCCTGCAGCTGAAGCCCGCCCAGGAAGGCGCGCTCACCGCCTATCTGGAAGCCACCCACCCCAGGCACGACCATGACCGCATGATGCGCATGCACGGCGAGGGCAAGGCCAGGTCGACGCCCGAGCGGCTGGCCCGGATGGAAGCCCGGATGAACGAGCACGAGGCGCGCATGAAGGCGCAGATCACCGCGACCCGACGCTTCTACGACCAGCTCGACCCGGCCCAGAAGCGCGCCTTCGACGAGCTGCCGCTGATGCTGGGCGGCCCGCCGATGCCGATGATGGGCGGGATGAACGTCATGTATCACCACATGCCGCCGACGCCGCCCCTGCCCCCGATGCCGCCGCCCCCACCGCGCTCCTAGGGGCCGACCTTGCCGGGCGCAGTGTGGCGGTCTAATCCCGCAGCATGATCCCGGCGCCCGCCTTCCTGTCGAACCCCGAGCGGTTCATGGCGTTTTCGCGCTGGGCGGCCCCGCTGTTCGGCGCGATCGCCGTCGTGCTGGCGGTGACCGGCCTCTATCTCGGCTGGTCGGCGCCGCCCGACTACCAGCAGGGCGCGACGGTCCGGATCATGTTCATCCATGTGCCGGCCGCGATCATGGCCAGCGTGGTCTATGTCCTCCTGGCCGGGGCGAGTTTCCTGGCGCTGGTCTTCCGTCACGTCCTGGCCGACGCCGCCGCCGAGGCCGCCGCCCCGCTGGGCGCGGCCCTGACGCTGCTGGCGCTGATCACCGGCTCGCTCTGGGGCCGGCCGATGTGGGGGACCTGGTGGGTCTGGGACGCCCGCCTGACCTCGGTCCTGGTGCTCTTCCTGTTCTACGTGGCCTACATCGCGCTGCGGGCCTCGCTGGACGACGAGGCCAAGGCCGCGCGGGCCGCGGCGATCCTGGCGCTGGTGGGGGCGGTCAACCTGCCCATCGTCCACTGGAGCGTGACCTGGTGGAACAGCCTGCACCAGGGAAGCTCGATGTTCACCCCGGGCGCGCTCGCGCCGGTCTACGCCAAGCCGCTGTTCCTGATGCTGCTGGCCTACCTCTCGGGCTTCGGGTCGCTCTGGCTGGTGCGCATCCGCGGCGAGGTCTGGCGCCGCCGCGCCGAGGCCGCGGCGCTCCGCGCGGCAAGGGCCTGACCCGATGATCGACCTGGACGTCGGCAAGTACGCCGCCTTCATCTGGCCGGCCTATGCGATCACCGTACTGGCCTTCGCGGTCATGATCGCCGGCGCGCTCAACCACAGCCGGCGCTGGAGGAAACGGGCCGAGGAGCTTTCCGGCCCATGAGCCGCTGGCTCGCGGTCCTGCCGCTGGTCGCCATCCTGGCGCTCGGCGCGCTCTTCGGCCTCTTCGCCCTGCACCGCGATCCGCAGGTCCAGCCCCAGGCCCTGGTCGGCAAGGCCATGCCGGACCTGACGCTGCCCAGCCTGGAGGACGGCGCGCCGGTCAGGCTGCGCGACGCGGCGACGCAGGGGCCGATGCTGGTGAACTTCTTCGCCTCCTGGTGCGCGCCCTGCGAGATCGAGGCGCCGGTGCTGATGCAGTTGAAGGCCAGGCGCGTGCGCATGGTGGGCATCGCCTACAAGGACGCGCCGCCGAAGACCCAGGGGTTCCTCTCGCGGCTGGGCGATCCCTTCTCGCAGCGGCTGGTGGACCGCGACGGCCGCGCCGGCATCGAGTTCGGGGTCACCGGCGTGCCCGAGACCTATCTGATCAGCCGCAGCGGCCAGGTGCTGGCCAAGCACACCGGCCCGCTCAGCCCCGCCGACGCCACGGCGCTTGCGGAGCGCGCGTTAACCGGGCGTTGAGGCGGCCATGGCGAAACTACCGCCGTTAACCATAGTTCGAGCCCGCCTTGACCCCGATCCGCCCCGGAATGCCGCCCGCCACACCTGCGACCTCCGCCGGGGCCGACGCCGCGCGCCTGGCCGCACAGCGCGCGTTCTTCCAGCAAGCCCTGGGCCGGCCCGCCGCTGCGGCCCCGCCGGCCGCGGCGCAGGCGTCGATCCGGGCCCAGGCGCCCGCTCCGCCCGTCCGCACGGTGGAGGTTCGCCCCTCGCCCAACGCCGAAGCGCCCGCCCGGATCCTGCGGCCGGGCTCCCTGCTCGACATCCGGGTCTGAGCCCGCGGACTGCCGTGTCCGCTTAAGTTCCTAATTCGAATAAACTATTCTTAATTGGAACGTCCCCACCCCCCACGGGGTTTGCTGGGTATGGATGGACGTGAAACCAGGATCTACGAGGAAGCCGCCGCCCTCTGGCGCGAGCTCTACGGAGAGCAGCCGCCGGTACGCGACGGCGCCATCCTGCTCGACATGATCACCCAGCGCCTGCCGGCGACCGAGTACGATCGGCTGCGCTCGCCGTTCCTGCGGCCCTCGACCATCACCGGGCCGCGCCGCCGGGAAGCCCGCGCGAGCTAGGCCTTCTTCTTCGCCTTCTTTGCGACCTTCGCCGGTTTCGCCGCCTTGGCGGCCTTCGCAGGCTTGGGCGGCTTCGCGGCCTTGGGCGCGCGTTCCGGCGCAGCTTCGCCGTCACCCTTGCGCACCAGGTCGCGCAGCAGGTCGACGAAGGCCGTGCGCCGACCGCCGCCGCCCACCAGCTTCAACAGCCTGGCGTCGGCCGCCGCCATCTTCGGCTTGGCTTCTTCCAGGGCCGTGCGGCCGGCCTCGGTGAGGCTGACGGCGTTGGCGCGGGCGTCGAGGGCGGAGCGTTCGCGCTCCAGGAAGCCCTTGGCGATCATCCGCGTCGCCATGTCGGCAAGGGTCGAGCGATCTATGCCGGTGGTGCGCACCAGGTCGGCCTGGGTCGCGCCCTCATGCTCGGCGGCGGCGGCGAGGACGGCGAACTGGCGCTGCGTGATGGCCCCGGCTCCGAACTCCTCCGCGTAGATATCGAGGGCGCGTTGCAGCGCCTTGTGCAGCAGGTGGCTCGGCGACCGTTCCAACGCGGTCGCCCCGCCCTTAACCCCGGACTTGCTCTTCGCCATCGGCTGTCCCCCGTGCGGCTCGCAAGCACAGCTAAACGCTCTTTGCGTCGGTTTGACGACATGTGATCCGTGGGCGGCGTACGACGGGCTTGTGACGCCTAATCCGGTTGCGGCGGGGGCGGCAGATCGTCGGCTTCCATATACTTCATCAGCAGCGGAAGCTGGGTGAGCGCGAAGAGCACGGTCATGACCTCCAGGCCGAAGGTCTTGAAGAGCACCCAGGTCGCCTCGCTCTGTGTGCGCCAGATCACCAGGTTGGCGATGGCCAGGAATACGTAGAGCCATCCGAACCGGAATGTCAGCTTGCGCCAGACGTCGTCCGGCAGCACGAGCGCCTCGCCCAGCAGCAGCTTGAGCGGATTGCGCTTCAGCATCAGCCCGCCGAACAGCACCGCGGCCAGGAGCAGGTTGATGACCGTTGGCTTCACCATCAGGATCCGCTTGTCGTGGAAGACCAGCGTGAGGCCGCCGAAGATCGCGGCCATGCCGCCCACGAACAGCGGCAGCCAGGCGATGCGGCGTTCGACAACGCCGCCCACGATCAGGGCGATGACCGAGGTGATCACGATGGCCGCCGTCGCCTTCATGAAGTCGCGGCCGCCCAGGAAGTACACGGCGGCGAACACCACCACCGCGGCGTAGTCCACGGTGTAGCGGATCCACTTGCGGGCGTTGTCGTTCATCCGACGGCTTCCTTCAGGCCCACCAGCGAGCGGGCGAAGGCGCGCGCATTGAACGGCTGCAGGTCCTCGATCCCTTCGCCCACGCCCACCAGCTTGATCGGGCTGTCCGACGCCTGGGCCACCGGCACCAGCACGCCCCCGCGGGCGGTGCCGTCCAGCTTGGTCATGACGATGCCGGAGACGCCGATCTGGTTGCCGAAGATGTTCTCCTGGGCGAGCGCATTGCGGCCCACCGTGGCGTCGAGCACGAGCAGGGTCTCGTGCGGCGCGTCCGGATCGACCTTCTTCACCACCCGGATGATCTTGTGCAGCTCGTCCATCAGGCCCTGCTTGTTCTGCAGCCGGCCTGCGGTGTCGATCAGGACGACGTCGTAATTCTCGTCGCGCGCGCGCTCCAGCGCCTCGAACGCCAGGCCCGCCGCGTCGGAATTGATCGGCCGCGACATGAAGTCGGCCTTGGCGCGGTCGGCCCAGACCTTCAGCTGCTCGACGGCGGCGGCGCGGAAAGTGTCCCCGGCCACGATCAGCACCTTGGCCCCCTTGCCGGTCAGGTCGTGGGCGATCTTGCCCAGCGTCGTGGTCTTGCCCGACCCGTTCACGCCGATGAAGAGGACGACGTAGGGCTTCGGGCCCGACAGCGGATCGAAGTCGCCCTCACGGGCGGAGAGCTCGTCGCCGATGGCGGCGGCGAGCGCCTCCTTGACGTCGTCCTCGTCGACGTTCTTGCCGAACTTCTCGGCGGCGAAGCGTTCGGTGATGCGGGCGGCGGAGTGCGGGCCGAGGTCGGCCTCGATCAGCATCTCCTCAAGCTCGTCGAGCTTGGCCTGGTCCAGCGGCTCCTTGGCCACGAAGACCTGGGTGATCTGCTCGCTCACCTGCTTGGAAGAGCGGGTCAGCCCCTCGGTCAGGCGCGAAAACCAGCCACGTTTGGGTTCGGTCATGGGGCGGGCTTCTAGAGTGCGGGCAGCAAAAGTGGAAACCGGTTTTGCGTTTGCCCGCACGTTCTTGAGGAAAGACGCGCCTTCCGGGCGGCGGACCGGGTCCCACTCCGCCTGAAGGCGCGGCGGATGGGCCGCCGTCACGCCTGCGCATCGAACCCGGAGCCGCGCGGCGGCGTTTTGCGAGTCCACGACAAGGAGCAGCCCATGGAACAGCTCACCGCCCAGGTGTCGAAGCATGTCGACGCCACCCCGGCCGAAGTGTTCAAGGCGATCACCGATCCGGCGAAGCTGAAGCGGTTCTTCTTCGGCGCGGACGTCGAGAGCGGCTGGAAACCCGGCGATCCGATCCGCATGCGCGGCGAGATCAAGGGCAAGGCCTATGAGGACAAGGGCGAGATCCGCGAGGCCGTGCCCGGCGAGCGGCTGAGCTTCTCGCACTACAGCCCGCTTTCGGGCGCGCCCGACGCGCCGGAGAACTATCACCTGGTGGCCTTCGACCTGGCGCCGGACGGCAAGGGCTCGAAGGTGACGCTGAGCCAGAGCAACCTCGACGGCACGGTGACGCCCTCCGACAAGGAGCACCGCGCCGACTACGAGAAGAACTGGCAGGGCGTACTGGACGGTCTCGCCAAGGAATTCGCCCACTAGCGGACCCGCTTGCGCGGAATGGCCGCGCTGATCAGGGTGGGGCCCCATGACGGGCCTCAGCCTCTCTCTCACCGTACTCGACTATGCGGCCGTGGCGGTGTTCGGCGCGACCGGGGCGCTGGCCGCCGCACGGCGCAAGCACGACATCGTCACCTTCGGCTTCTTCGCCGCGGTGACCGGCGTGGGCGGCGGGACCCTGCGCGACCTGCTGATCGGAGCCCCGGTCTTCTGGGTGGCGCGGCCGGAATACCTGCTCGTCTGCATCGCGGCCGGCGCGGCCGTCTGGGTGCTCGGGCCCAGGCCGTCGCGGCTGCACATCCTCACCTGGCTCGATGCACTCGGCATGGCCGCCTATGCGGTGGTCGGCGCGCTGAAGGCCGGCGCGCTGGGCGTCCCACCGGTCTCCGCCGTGGTGATGGGCGTGCTCACCGCGACCTTCGGCGGCGTGATCCGCGACGTGCTGGCCCACGAGCCCTCGGTCCTGCTGCAGCGGGAGCTCTATGTGACGCCGGCCCTGGCGGGGGCGGCGGCGTTCGTGGTGCTGGGGCTGTTCGGCGCGCCGGCCATGGTCGCGGGCCTGGCCGGCTTCGCGGTGGCCTTCACCATCCGCGCCGGCGCGATCCTCTGGGGCTGGTCCCTGCCGGGGTTCGGCGGCGGCGTCCCGGAGGATTAGCTACTCGGCGGCTTCCATCACGGGCAGCTTCGCCATCACCCGCTTGCCGTCGTGCCCTGTGACGATGAGGTCGACGACGCCGCCGACCGGCGCCTCGCCGGTGAAGGCGATCTCGGTGAAGTCCTCGGCGCGGGCGAGGCCCGGGCGCTCCACCAGGCCCGCCAGGGTGCGGCCGACCTGGCGGTCGAGGTGCCGGGAAAGGGCGGCGTCGCCGGCGGCGCGCAGGCGGGCGGCGCGGGCCTTGACGACATCGCCCTTTACCGCGGGCATCCGGGCGGCCGGCGTGCCGGGGCGGGCGCTGTAGGGGAAGACGTGCAGGAAGGCGAGGCCCGCTTCCTCGACCAGCGACAGCGTGTTCTCGAACATCGCCTCGGTCTCGGTGGGGAAACCCGCGATGAAGTCGGCGCCGAAGGCTACATCGGGGCGCACGGCGCGGACGTCGGAGATGAGCTTCAGGGCATCTGCGCGCAGATGCCGGCGCTTCATGCGCTTCAGGATCATGTCGTCGCCGGCCTGCAGCGACAGGTGCAGGTAGGGCATCAGCCGCGGTTCGGTGGCCAGGCAGCGCATCAGGTCCGGGTCGATCTCGGCGGCGTCGATGGACGACAGCCGCAGGCGCGGCAGCTCCGGAACCAGCTTCAGGATCCGCGCCACCAGCTGGCCGAGCGACGGCTGCCCCGGCAGGTCGGCGCCCCAGCTGGTCACGTCGACCCCGGTCAGCACCACCTCCTGGTAGCCCTGGGCGGTAAGCCGGCGGACCTGTTCGACCACCTCGCCTGCCGCGGCCGAGCGCGAATTCCCGCGGCCGTAGGGGATGATGCAGAAGGTGCAGCGGTGGTCGCAACCGTTCTGGACCTCGACATAAGCGCGGGCGCGATCCTTCAGCCCGTCGATCAGGTGGCCGGCGGTTTCCCGCACGCTCATGATGTCGTTGACCCGCACCCGGCCAAGCTCGGGCTGGGCGACGTAGGCGCCAGCCGCGCTCTTCTCGGCATTGCCCAGCACGAGGTCGACCTCGGCCATGCCGGCGAAGGCGGCGGGGTCGATCTGGGCCGCGCAGCCGGTGACGATCAGCCACGCGTTGGGCCGTTCGCGCCGGGCCTTGCGGATCGCCTGGCGGGCCTGGCGCACGGCCTCGCCGGTCACCGCGCAGGTGTTGAAGACGATGGCGTTGGTCAGGCCGTCCTCGGCCGCCCGCTTGCGGATGACCTCGCTCTCATAGCTGTTCAGCCGGCAGCCGAACGTCACAATGTCCACGTCGTCGCTCATGGCAGCTCGCCCGCGAAGTCGACGGCGGCGGGGCCGGTCATGATCACGTGGTCGTCCTTGGCGCGCCACTCGATGAGCAGTTCGCCGCCGTCCAGTTCGAGCGTCGCAGTGCGGTCGGTGAGGTCGCGGCGGGCGGCGGCCACGAGCGCCGCGCAGGCGCCGGTGCCGCAGGCCTGGGTCAGGCCGGCGCCGCGTTCCCAGACCCGCAGGCGGATGCGGTCGCGGGCCTTGACCTGGGCGAAGCCGACGTTGACGTGCTCGGGGAACAGCGGATGGCGCTCGACGACGGGGCCCGCCTCACGGATCGGGGCGGCCTCGATGTCGTCCACGAAGAACACCACGTGCGGATTGCCCATGGAGACCGCGCCCGGCGGGACGCTGAGCGCCGGGTGGTCATAGAGGGATGCGTCGAGGGCGCGGGTGTCCTGGTCCTGGCTCAACGGAATCTGCGCCCACTCGAGGCCGGGCTTGCCCATGTCGACGCTGACCAGCCGCTCGCCGGCGCGGCTGGCGACCAGGAGGCCCGCGCGGGTTTCCATCACCGCATGGTCCTTGCCGCTCGCCTGCATCAGCAGCCAGCCGACGCAGCGCGTGCCGTTGCCGCAGGCCGAGACCTCTTCGCCGTCGGCATTCCAGAAGCGCACGCGGGCGTCGACGCCTTCGCCCGGCTCGATGGCGATGAGCTGGTCGCAGCCGATCCCCGCCGCGCGGTCGGCGATGGCGCGCACATCCGCGGCGCTCGGTGCGAACGGCGCGGATCGGGCTTCGACCACGACGAAGTCGTTGCCGAGCCCGTTCATCTTGAGGAACGGACGGCTCATGGCGCGCCATATAGGCGAAGATGGCCCCGAAGGCACGCGGCGGGAGACAGGCTCGTTCCGCCGAGCCGGGAAACGCGGGCATGAAACCTCTGTTTCCCGCGGTCGCAGCGATGGCCGTTCTCGGTCGAAACTGGCGGCGCGGTCAGACCCGCTTGAGGGTTTCGGCGATCAACTTGGCTTCCACGCCGCGGTTCGAACCGGCGCGCCAGGCGACCACGATCTCGCGGCTGGCGTTGACCGCACCGATCGGGCGGACCGCGACGGTGCGGGCGTCGGTGAGGCCCGCGTCCACCGCCATGGCCGGTAGGAACGTCAGACCGAGGCCGGACGAGACCATCTGCACCAGGGTCGGCAGCGAGGTGGCGGCGAAGCTCTCCTCGCCCGACAGCGACTTCTGGGGCTTCAGCCCGCAGGCGGCGAGCGCGTGTTCACGCAGGCAGTGGCCATCCTCCAGCAGGATCAGTTCCTCGCGCTCCAGGGCGGCGATGGTGGCGACCTTCTCCTTCGCCATCGGGTGGCCGGCGGGCATGGCGGCCAGCAGTTCGTCGTCGGAGACATGGGCCCAGTTCAGTCCGGCCATGTCGAAGGGGAGCGCGATCAGGGCGGCGTCGAGCTGGCCGGCCTTCAGCGCCGCGATCAGCCGTTGCGTCAGGTCCTCGCGCAGGAAGAGCCGGAGCCTGGGGAACTTCTCGCGCAGCAGCGGCAGCGCGCGGGGCAGGAGGAACGGGGCGATGGTCGGGATGACCCCCAGGCGGAAGCGGCCGGTCAGGGGCTGGCCGGCGTTCTTGGCGGCCTCCACCAGCTCCTCGGCCTCGTTGAGGATAATGGTGGCGCGGCGCAGCGCCTCCTCGCCCACCGCGGTCAGGATCACGCCGGAGCGCGCCCGGTCGACTACCGGCGCGCCCAAGGTCTTCTCCAACTCCTGGATGCCGGAGGAAAGCGTGGGCTGGGTGACGTGGGCGGCCTCGGCCGCGCGGCCAAACCCGCCGTGCTCGGCGAGGAGCTTCAGATAGTGCAGCTGTCGGAGCGTAGGGAGCATGCTTCAAAGATAGATATAATCTATCAGAATTCCATAGCCAATCGATTGGCTATTGGCCGGTCCGGCCCCTATCTCCCAGTCCGACGCCACGGACCTCCCCGTCCCGGCGGAACTTCAAATCGGAGAATGCACCCATGCTCGGCGTTGGCGAGACCCTGCCCGACTTCAAGATCATCGGCGTGAAGCCCAAGTTCAACCGCCACGAGGAGAACGGCGAGAGCGCCTTCGAGACCCTGACCAAGGACAGCTTCCCGGGCCAGTGGAAGGTGATCTTCTTCTATCCCAAGGACTTCACCTTCGTCTGTCCGACCGAGATCGCCGAGTTCGCCAAGCTGAACCCGCAGTTCGCCGAGCGCGACGCGGTGGTGCTGGGCGGCTCGACCGACAACGAGCACGCCAAGCTGGGCTGGCGGCGCGAGCACCCGGACCTGAACAGCCTGGCCATCTGGAACTTCGCCGACAACTCCGGGAAGTTCGCCCGCGCGCTCGGCGTGTTGAACGAGGACGAGGGCGTCGCCCTTCGCGCCACCTTCGTGGTCGATCCCGACAATGTGGTGCAGCACGTCTACGTCACCAACCTCAACGTCGGCCGCAATCCGCAGGACACCCTGCGGGTGCTGGACGCCCTGCAGACCGACGAGCTCTGCCCCTGCAACCGCTCGGTGGGCGGTGAGACCCTGAAGGCCGCATAGGCGACCCCACGCCTGCGACCCTTCAGCCGTCCGGGAGGGGGTTCCCCCCGCCTTCCAGCGCCCCCTCCCGGACACCCTCTTTCAAAATCGGAGACCACCATGTCGCTCGACGCATTGCGCGAGACGCTGCCGGCCTATGCCAAGGACCTGAGCCTGAACCTCTCAAGCCTGGCGGCCGAGACCCTCCTCACCGACCAGCAGAAGTGGGGCGCGTTCGTCGCCGCGGCCTATGCCGTTGGGACCCCTGCCGTGGTGAAGGCCGTCGAGGCCTCGGCTATCGAAGCCGGCCTCTCGCCCGAGGCGCTGAACGCCGCCAAGGCCGCAGCCGCGATCATGGGCATGAACAATGTCTACTACCGCGCCATCCACCTGCTCTCGAACAGGGAATACGCGACGCTCCCGGCGCGGCTGCGCATGAACGTGCTGGCCAACCCCGGCGTCGAGAAGGCCGATTTCGAGCTCTGGTCGACGGCGGTCTCCGCGGTCAACGGCTGCGGCATGTGTCTCGACGCCCATGAAGCCGAGTTGAAGAAGCACGGCGTCACCGCCCAGCAGGTCCAGGCCGCGCTCCGCATCGCCGCCGTGGTCAATGCGGTGAGCCGGGTGATCGCCGCAGACGCCGCGGCGGCTTAGAGGGCGCCCCCATCGGGGAGCAACTGAGCTACTCCAGCTTGCCGTTCTCCAGATATTTCCTGAGCCGGCCGACCTGCTCGCCCAGCACGCCATCCACCGGCGCGGCCCATTGCTCGGCGAGGCCACCCTTGGCGTAGCCGCCGACGTCATAGGTGAGGGTGAGCTCGGTCGCCTCCCCGGCGGGCTTCAGCACGAAGGCCAGGTGGCCCGAGGCGCCGGTGAACTGCAGGGGGCCGAGACCGCCGAACAGCCGCAGCGTCGTCTTGCCGTCGGCCAACACCACGGTCATGTGCCGCACATGGCCGTTCGGCAGCTTTTCGCAGAAGCAGCCGGCGGCGAGGTCGATGGAGAGGTTCTTCGCGCTGCCCGACCAGCTGTGCTGGCTGCTCCACCAGGCGCCGGGGGTCAGCAGGGCGGCGTAGACCTTGGCGGCGGGCGCCGCGATCGTGGCTTTTTCGGTGACTTCGAATCCTGCGGCGGACCTGTCGGTCACCTCGGCGCCCGCGGCGCCGGCCAGCATCGCCGCGGCGAGCGCCATGGCCATCAGCAATTTCATCGGACCATCCCCTCAAGCCGGCTCGAAGCTTAGCGGTTCTCCCCAGAAGGCTTCAACCAGGCTCGACTGCGATCCGGGGCGACCGGTGGTCAGAAAGCGACGAACGGCGCTGGAGCCGATGTCGAACTCCGGATGGCGCTCGAAATACCGGACCAGCGCATCGGCGGTGGCGTCCGGCTGGTGGATCAGCGGCGTGCCCGGCGGCAGGGCGGCGCGGAAGAGGTCGGCCACGATCTCGTAGTGGGTGCAGCCCAGAATGGCGCGGTCGGGCGGGCGGCCGATGCGGGTCGTGATGGCTTTGACGTGGCCGTGGATGGCGGCGGCCAACTCGTCGCCGGGCGCGCCCGCCTCGATCATGGAGGCCAGTTCGGGGCAGGGCTGGGAGAAGACCGCCACGTCCTGCCGGCGCTTGTCGATCTCAATCTCGTAGACACGGGAGGCTGCGGTGGCCGGCGTCGAGAACACCGCCAGGATGTCCACCTTCTCGACCTTTTCGCCGTGCCGGTCGGCCTCGTGCTCCCAGGGCAGGCCGGTGGCCGCCTCGATCGTCGGCACGATGATCCCCAGCACGTTCACCGGCCGGCCGAGCTCGCGCCGGTAGCCGGGAAGCCAGGTCTGCTGCAGGCGGCGCAGCGCGATACCGGAGGCGGTATTGCAGGCCAGCACCACCAGGTCGCAGCCCTCGGCGAACAGCCGCTCGCAGCCCGCCCGGGTCAGCACCACGATCTCCTCGCCGGGCCGCCCGCCATAGGGGGTGTTGGCCTGGTCGGCGAGGTAGACGAAATCCGCGGTGGGGAAGCGCTCCACGAGCCTGTGGTGGACCGAAAGCCCGCCCACGCCGGAATCGAAAACGCCGATGGCCATGGACGGGTGTTAGCGGGCGTCGCGGGGGCTGAACAGGGGCCGGCGCGCAGTCCGACCTGGCGCCACGGCCCGCGCATGCCGAGCGGCCGGCGAGGTTACAACCGAAGGGTGCGGCGACGTGTCATCGCGACGCTCGCCACGGCCAAGCTTATGGAGCCGCCATCCTGGGCCATTCCGACCGTCCGCGGTCGCAGGCGTAGCTGGACGAACCGATGCCGCCCATGACCGCCGACGCGCCTGCTGGCGACAGCACCCAGGCGCTGGCCACCGATGTGGACGTCCAGACCGCGCTCGCCCTGACGCGCGCGGTCGCCCGCACGCTGATGTCGTTGTCGCCTCAGATCCAGCAGGAGATGCAGGCGGCCCTGCACGACGAGATCGCCCTGCAACAGGCGCGGGGCGGCCAGGTCCCGGACCTCGTGGCGGCGCTGCTCCGGGATCACCTGCGCGAGGCGGCCTGACCGCCCGCCGACGCCGACCCTGAAAATCCGGAAGTCGGCCCGTAGTATTACGTGGCCGTCATGTACGCGCGGGCCGGACTTGCCCTAAGATCAGGGCTCCTCACGTTTCTTTTTCCGGAGTCACCATGCAACGGCGCACGTTCCTTGCAGCTTCCACCGCCATGGCCGCAACCACCGCCCTGCCCTTGAGCGCGCGCGCCGAGACCACGGCCAATCCGCTGACCAGGCCCTGGACCGGTCCCTACGGCGGCGTCCCGCCCTTCGACCAGGTGAAGGTCGCGGATTTCAAGCCGGGGCTGGAGGCCGCCATGGCCGAGGAGCTGGCCGAGGTCGACGCCATCGCCCACAACCCGGCGCCGCCGACCTTCGAGAACACCATCGCCGCCCTCGATCGCACCGGCCGGGCCAGCGAGCGGGTGCAGACGGTCTATTCGATCTGGAGCGGCACGCTTTCGACGCCGGAGGTGCGCGCGGTCGAGACCGAGATGGAGCCGAGGCTCTCGGTCCACAACGACAAGATCCAGCAGAATGAGGCGCTCTTCAAACGCATCGAGGCGGTCTACGAGGCCCGCGACAAGGCGGGACTAACGCCGGAGCAGAAGCGGCTGACGTGGCTGCGCTGGAACGGATTCGTGCGCTCGGGCGCCAAGCTTGCGCCGGCCACAAAGGCCCGCATCGGCAGGATCAACGAGGAGCTCGCCGGGCTCTTCACGAAGTTCAACCAGAACCTGCTGGCCGACGAAAGCGACTACGTCCTCTTCCTCAGCGCCGACGAGGTGAAGAGCCTGCCGGGCGACGTGCGCGACGCCGCGGGCGCGACCGCCACGGAGAAGGGCAAGCCCGGCCAGTTCGCGATCTCGAACACGCGGTCCTCGATGGACCCGTTCCTGACCTATTCCGACCAGCGGCCGCTGCGCGAGAAGGTCTGGCGCACCTACTACAGCCGCGGCGACAATGGCGACGCCCACGACAACAACGCCATCATCACGCAGATTCTGAAGCTCAGGGCCGAGCGGGCGAAGCTCCTGGGCTATCCGACCCACGCCCACTGGCGGGTCGAGGACGCCATGGCCAAGACGCCGGAAGCCACCATGGACCTGATGATGCGGGTCTGGCCCTCGGCGGTCGCCCGCGTCCACCAGGAAGTGGCCGAGATGCAGGCCGTCGCCGACAAGGAAGGCGCGAACGTCCGGATCGCGCCGTGGGACTACCGCTACTATGCCGAGAAGGTGCGCGGCGCCCGCTACGACCTCGATATGAATTCGGTGAAGCCGTACCTGCAGCTCGACAAGCTGCGCGAGGGCATGCACTGGGCCGCGGGCCAGCTCTATGGCTTCGAGTTCACGCCCGTGACCGGCCTGCCCGTGCAGCATCCGGATGTGAAGGTCTGGGAGGTGAAGCGCGCCGGCCAGCACGTGGGCCTCTGGTACTTCGACCCCTATGCGCGGACCGGCAAGCGCTCGGGCGCCTGGATGAACGCCTATCGCGCCCAGGAGAAGATGGACGGCAAGATCACCACCATCGTCTCCAACAACGCCAACTTCGTGAAGGGCGCGCCCGGGCAGCCGGTGCTGGTCTCCTGGGACGACGGCATCACCATGTTCCACGAGTTCGGCCACGCCCTGCACGGGTTGAACTCCGACGTGACCTATCCGGGCGTATCGGGCACGCGGGTTCCGCGCGACTATGTGGAATTCCCCTCGCAGCTCAACGAGAACTGGCTGTCGACGCCGCAGGTGCTGGGCAAGTTCGCCCTGCACTATCAGACCGGCAAGCCGATCCCGCCGGAGCTGGTGGCCAAGATCAAGAAGGCCCACACCTTCCGCCAGGGCTTCGACGTCACCGAGTACCTGTCCAGCGCACTGATCGACATGAAGCTACACTTGGCCGGCGACGCCGACATCGACCCCCGCGCCTTCGAGAAGGACGAGCTCGCCAAGCTTGGCATGCCGGCGGAGCTGCCCATGCGCCACCGCACGCCGCAGTTCGGGCACATCTTCGCGTCGGACGGCTATTCGGCGGGCTACTACTCCTACCTCTGGTCGGAGGTGCTGGATCACGACGCCTTCGAGGCCTTCGTCGAGGCGGGCGGCCCTTACGACCAGACGATCGCCAAGCGGCTGCACGACAAGATCATGAGCGTCGGCAACACCGTCGATCCGGCCGACCAGTACCGCGCCTTCCGCGGTCGCGACCCGGACGTGAAGGCCTATCTGCGCGACAAGGGCTTCCCGACCTAGCCGAACAGGTCGGCCTGCGGCGAGGCCTTGGCGCGCTTGGGCGCGGGCGGCGGGGCGGTGGCGGTGGCGATGGCCGCGCCTTCGATGGTGAGCAGCTTCAGCTTGGTCGAGGCGCCGCCGCGGGCCGAGAAGCCGCCGAGCTTACCGCCGGCCGCGGTGACGCGGTGGCAGGGCACCACGATGGGCCAGGGGTTCGCGCCCATGGCCGCGCCGACGTCGCGGGCCAGCAGCTTGTCGCCGAGCCGCGTCGCGATCTCGCCATAGGTCAGGGTCTCGCCCGGCGGGATGGCGCGGGCGATGGCGTAGACGCGGGCGTTGAACTCGGGGACACGGGCGATGTCGATCTCGACGTCCAGCAGGTCGACGGGCTTGCCGGCCATCAGCTCGCCGATGTCGGCGATGACCTTGGCGACGGAGGGCGTCGGTTCGGCCTCCGTCGCGTCCGGGAATTTGCGCAGGAAACTGCGGCGCGCGAGCTCAGGATCGGCGTCGGGAAGGTGCACGCCCACGAGACCCTTGTCGCCCCAGGCGACGCCGGCCCAACCGATGACGGTTTCGAACAGGGTGTATTGGGTCATGGGGCGAATATAGGGGAGATCGCGGCAATCGGCTCGCGGCTTTCGGACATGGTGCTTCCGCTTCGCGGCAGCGAGAGCGGGAAGGGGTGGATGGTGTAAGCCACGCCAACCAACCCGTGTCATCCCGGAAAGCGCGCAGCGCTTGTCCGGGATCCATCAGCGCCCGATGGAAGAGAATTCGCGCCGCATTGCCACCATGCCGGGCGACGGCGCAGATGGGTCCCGGTCTTCGCTTCGCGAAACCGGGATGACACGGAATGGGGTGGGCGGAGGCGGCGGACCCCCGGCTTAAATCTCATGGCGGCTAGTCTGCCTGTCGGCCCATGAGGTTTAAGGGCGGGAGGCATCTGACAGATGCAGGCAAGATCGAAGTTTATCGTAGCTGCCGCGATCTTGGTTGGCCTCGTGCTGCTTGCCCCATTGTCGCAATTCAGCGTGAAGGTTGCTTTGCCGCCCGCCGACGCGAGCCCGCCGCCGTTGAGTACGGCTATGGTTGTCTGGTTCGTTGCATTGATTTCTCTCGCCCTGATCGGTCTGGCGACGGTGTGTGTGTTCGCGTGGCGTCTCCTGAGGCGACTCCTTCGACCCCCCCTTCCTTGACCTAACCCTCTCCTAAGCGCATAAGCGCGCCCTTCCGGCGCAACCTCGGTCAGCGCCCTCTACCGCCACGACCCCCAGGCTTTATCTGGGACGAGGGCGGCGAGGCCCCCCGTCCACGCAATCGTGCACGGGGGCTGACTGCGTTTGGGCCTCCGTGTTTTCGCATTCGCGAAAACACAAGGAAGCAAAAGAGACGCAATTCGCCTTTGCGAATTGCTGGTGGAGTTCGAATTGTTCGACGCGCTGACAGATCGGCTGTCCTCAGTATTCGACCGGCTCTCCGGTCGCGGCGTGCTGTCCGAGAAGGACGTCGCCGAGGTGATGCGCGAGATCCGCGTCGCCCTGCTCGAGGCCGACGTGGCGCTGCCGGTGGTGCGCGACTTCATCGCCAAGGCGACCGAGGCCGCCACCGGCGAGGCGGTGATCCGCTCGGTCCGGCCGGCCGACCAGGTGGTCAAGATCACCTACGACGGCCTGGTGGAGATGCTGGGCGGCGAGGGCGAGCCGGAGGGCCTGAACCTCTCGCTGAACCCGCCGACCGTGATCCTGATGGCCGGCCTGCAGGGCTCGGGCAAGACCACCACCGCCGGCAAGCTGGCGCTGCGGCTGGTCAAGGAGCGCAAGAAGGTCCTGCTGGCCTCGCTCGACACCCGCCGGCCCGCCGCCATGGAACAGCTGGCCATGCTGGCGACCCAGGCCGGCGCGGAGAGCCTGCCGATCGTCGCCGGCCAGGCCGCGCCCGACATCGCGCGGCGCGCCATGTCGGCGGCCAAGCTGCAGGGCTACGACATCCTGATCCTCGACACCGCCGGGCGCACCACGCTCGACGAGGCGATGATGAGCGAGGCGTCCGAGATCGCGAAGATCTCCAACCCCTCTGAGACCCTGCTGGTCGCCGATGCGCTGACCGGCCAGGACGCGGTTCGCACCGCCAAGGCCTTCCACGAGCGCCTGCCGCTGACCGGCCTGGTGCTGACGCGGGCCGACGGCGACGGGCGTGGCGGGGCGGCGCTCTCCATGCGCGCGGTCACCGGCCTGCCGATCAAGTTCCTGGGCGTGTCCGAGAAGATCGACGGCCTGGAGCTGTTCGACGCCGGCCGCGTCGCGGGCCGGATCCTCGGCCAGGGCGACATCGTGGCCCTGGTGGAAAAGGCCTCCGCCGAGTTCGACCAGGCCAAGTCCGAGGCCATGGCCCGCAAGCTGGCCAAGGGCCAGTTCGACCTCGACATGATGGCCGAGCAGCTCTCCCAGATGAAGAAGATGGGCGGCATGGAAGGCCTGATGGGCATGCTGCCCGGCGTCCAGAAGATCAAGAAGCAGATCGCCGAGGCCAACATCTCCGACAAGATGGTCGACCGCCAGGCCGCGATCATCTCGTCGATGACCAAGGAAGAGCGCAAGAAGCCGGACATCCTGGCCGCCTCGCGCAAGCGCCGCATCGCGGCGGGCTCCGGCGTCGAC
>Ga0307517_10002559_pt1 | contig 28964 bp, 35 predicted proteins | sample 23_EM_MG_FD_194515 | JGI IMG/M metagenome (GOLD analysis project Ga0307517, IMG submission 194515) | Populus trichocarpa ectomycorrhiza microbial communities from riparian zone in the Pacific Northwest, United States - 23_EM | ecosystem: Host-associated > Plants > Roots > Unclassified | place... | reverse complement strand
TTTGTTTTCTGGTGTCCTTCTTATCACGCCGCGCCTGATCTAATACAACAACAGGCCTACCCCAAGAAACACCCTGCACTATTTCGCGCATGATGTGGTGAATTGGGGGTTATTTTGGGCCCCCATACAGATGATCCACTCGTCAACTTCTTGCCCTAATGCTTGGTGTGGTTTATGGGGTGAGAAGTGGGACACCCCTGGCATTGCTAAGGGGTTACTCCGCTTCTAGATTCAGAAGCATAGAGGTAATCCGAGTGCACTTACTGGTCCACGCTGCAGCGCTTGATACACAACAGATGCTGGAACCGAAGATGCAATTGCGGTTTAGGTCGATAGGGCACCGGACCCACCGAAACCCCGGCCACTCATTATCTTGGCAATACAATGGATTGAACGCATGCGTGATCAGGCTGTCCTCGCGGGAGCGGCGTGTACGTGAGCCTAATTCGAGGGTGTTGCACTCCATTCATTCGGTGACTCAAACATTCACCCACCCTTTTGTATGTGAGCGAGTGATCGCCGATCCTCAGATGATGGGGTGAGTTCGGGGGGGGGGGGGGAACGGCCAAGAATGCGGGTCGTGGTCTCCATGTATGTAATGGACGTTGTGAGAGGTGGGCGGAATCTCAAGGACATGGTTACAGCCGTCGTAAAAAAAAAAAGTACCACCAAATAACGGCACACATTGCTCTTTCGTCGGTAACCCACCGCTTCGTGGTTGCTTGCCCGCAAAATTGTACAAACCTTCTGTGAAACACCTGGTCCACGCTCTCGGGGCGGCCATGAGGATGACGAGAGCATTTTCTCACCACTTTTTAACACTCTGGTCCCGTTAGCGGAGGCAGGGCAGAGAAACGTCACGAATTCTGGCCATTTTCGCTTCGGCCGACTAATTTGCAGAGGGAATACAAGCACGGGGAACATAAATCCACTGTGGCAATCCCAAGGGGGAGCAGGGCGCTGTTCACCTCCTGATATGGAGCCGCACTTGGTGACATCCCGGAATTCGTCTTTCAACGACCGCGGGACCAGCCAGTCGATTGTGGATGCCCGAAACCCTACAGTAGATATTGCTCCGACTAGCTGCCACGTTCGTCCTGGATTTTTAGCAGCGATGTGTCAACCGGTGGACGAGCCTGAGTGCATTCAAAATGTGGTAAGGCATCAGCAAAATGTCCCACCTTCACAGAACTACCCGACCGCCGAAGTCAAATCCCATCCAGTTTCGGTGCCAACGCCGACTGGGCAGGGTCGAGCAAGCTCGGGTTACGCTGCCCGAGGTGGAGGGTGTTGCTGGTGGGGCGCTGAGGTTTGCAACATGTGCCGTTAAGTGGTCGGGAGTGAATGTCGAATATTGAACACTGAATACTGAAATGCGCGGTCCCCTCTCGGTGACCACAGCCACCCAGGCCGAAGCCTCCCCGATGCTTCCATCACCGCGTCGATCAATTTTAGGAGCCCGTCCGAGTGGCTGGCAGCGACACACTATGAGGACTCCCCCCATCCTCCGCTCCCTTCTCGCACCTCATCGACCATCTGGGGGGGCGAGATGCAACGCTTCTGGGGTGTTCCCCGATATCGCCCAAGAACAAGCGTTCCGGCGCTGCGTTTCGGGTGCCTTCTTTTTATGAAGTACCCCAGCCCGACCCCGACTCTGCTTCTGCCCGATACAATTACCAAAAAAGCCCGTGGATGGCGCGCAGCGTTGCAATCTCAGGGGCATTCAGTGTACAGTGCGATTGAGCTGTGATATCTTTCGATAATATCACTGCTCTAGTTCTATCCGATTCTCACGAGGAAAGATGCGGGAGCGACTCAGATAAATACCCTCGGGCCTTGGCTAGCCTCTCTCCTCAGCTCCTTTCTCCCCACACTCTTCTCTTTTATTATGAGTTCTTCTCGTGAGTCAGCCCAGGCCGGCCCAACTACCGACGAAATCTCTCCCTACTACGGATATGTTCCCTCCCTTCCCGTAACGATAATCTTCACGGCCCTCTTTGGCATTTCCACCAGTGCGTGCAGCTCTTCTGGAGTCTATCTCTCCCAACTCACCTGCACTCCATAGTCATTCACCTTGGGCAGTCTATCCACTACAAGCTTCGGTACCTGCTGTACACCGCCGTCGCTGCCGGATTGTTCGAGATCACTGGATGGGCAGCCCGCTTGTACTCCCATTATCACCCTGACAAGCTTGGGCCGTATCTTGTCCAGTCAGTTTTCCTTCACACCTCGGGAGCAAGCGCCTCTCACATTCTTTGCAGGACCGTCGCCACCATCAACGGTCCGACCCCATTGGTTGCCGCCTACTTCGTCATACTGGCGGAGATCATCAGACGCCTGGGGCCGTGCTACAGTCGCTTAAGGCCAAAACTTTGTGCGTTCCTTTCCAAGCTATTTGAAGGATGAGAGAGCCAGAGCTTAAACTCGATCACAGATGCAATTGTGTTCGTCACCGCTGATCTTGTGGCTTTGAGCGTCCAGGGTGTTGGCGGAGCCCTCGCGGCGATTGCGGCCGGGAACCACAAAGACCCCGAGAAGGGTGGGAAGATCATGTTGGGTGGCATCGTCTTCCAGATGATAGCCATAACGATCTATATGGCGTTGGCGATTGAGTTTGTCTATCGGTTCTGGCATCACAAACCCTTCAAGGGTCGTGAGGACGTTTCCCCATCCGGTCGCTACTTGTTGGACCATAACATGAAGCTGATGTTGGCGGGAGCCACACTCAGTTCACTCTTGATATACGTCAGGTATGTCCAACAAGCTCAACCTAATTCCTATGCGGTGTCTCTGATCCTCCAATCCAGATCGGTATACAGAACCATTGAACTTGTCGACGGCTGGGAGGGTAGGATCATCAAGAATGAACTGTATTTCAACGTCATGGACGGCGCCATGATCGTCGCCTCGATGTTTTGCTTGAACGTTTTCCATCCTGGACGGCTTCTTGGACCTGGTGGTGTTCCTGTGATGGGAATCGCGGATTTCGACTCCATTGAGAAGGCAAAAGGTGCCGGTGAGTTGTGTGGTTGTGCATGCGCGCCGAAACACATCATTGATGAACTTCCAAAGTTTAAAATTTGGCGATGTTGCACATCTCGGGTCAATGGACTTTCTTGAACGATCTCCTCACCTATACTTGTATATTTAACTACGTATTCAACTCCAGACCTTGATTTTGTCCACATCTGCCTTTTACTTATGTGGGCTTGGTATTTGGGACTGAAAGGATCGCAACTTCGTGCCACCTTCGCCTGATTGAGAATAGCCTTTGCTCTTGCCACTCCTGACTCCAGCATCCTATGGCAGGATCACGTGCACATAATTATTCGGCGCGTCGCGACGTACCTCCGCTCCGCCCATCACTTCTGATCATCCACATCTATGGCCTACAGACAATCCTCGGTGTCCATAGCCGAGGCTTATCGAGTCCTGGGTGTCCAGAATGTCTGTATTTGGGTGTGGCGCAAGATGCCATTCGATTCTGACCGCTCTTTCATCCTGTTCGCCGTTTAGGGGGAACCCTTGGAAGTAGTCAGGACAGCGTACAAACGGGCGAGTAGCTAATTACATGGTTTTTTTTGGGCTGCGGGGTCGCTAAAGTTTCATGAACCCTCGTAGCTCGCGCTTACAACCCATCCCGATAAGAACCCTGATAACGAGGAAGCCACTCAACAGTTCCAACAAATCAGCGAAGCGTACCACGCCTTGGCAAGGCATCTCGACAGTTCAACGCGTGGAAACGAATATGGCGATCCATTTGATGCATACGACGACGAATATGATGACGATGACGACGACGACGGCTACTTCTTTTACGACCTCGAGGACCTCCAGTTTTACCTGTGGGTAGTTCGCCACGCCCATTTTTGATAATTGCTTGCTCATCTCCGTGTAGATTCATGTACGAACAGATGATGGGCGGACGTCGCAGACACTTTAATATGAGAAACCGTAATATCCTTCCTGTGGCTCGTTTCCGAAAGCTGACATGCTGGCTATAGCGTTCTTCCATCCCCATCATTCCCACGACAGCCGTGATCACAGAAACTACACCCCAAGGTCCCGTCATCCTCAGGGGTCCAATGGAGGGACGTACTTCAAGCCAGATTACAGTAGGGAGGCCAGTGGTTCCCCGAGAGAAACACCAGAACAGGCTGCGGCCCGTCGCGCGGAGGAAACTGCCCGTGCTAAAGAGCGCATGAGACAGCAGAGGGAGAATGGTACGTCCCTGACAATCCCTAGTCGTGTGATCCAGTGCCAATGTACGCCATCAGAGATGAAAGATGCCGCAACTCGCCAAAAGGAGAAGGCGGAGCGGAAAAGAGAAAAGGCAAAGCAGGATCGCCAGTCGGCCGCGAAGGCTCTCGCCTCTCAGCGAGAAAAAACGCAGGCTCTTCGCTCGAAGGTGTTCGCCGCTGCCAGAAACGGAGATGCCGGCGTGGTGAAGAAAGGGGTTTGGGAGCAAGACGTCGATCCGTCTGGTGGGGAGATCAAACCTGGTTGCGACCATTTGGTTCGTCAGAAACCCGCGGATCCCAACGAAACGTTGTTGCACATCGCAGCCCGACACGGCGACAAGGACCTTCTTGAATGGCTTGGATCGCACAGTCTGTCTCCCTTCTCTCGCTTTCTGTCTCTTACAGTTGCTTATAAAAGGCATTAGGTGGCGATATGGAGGAGCGGACTTCCGGAGATCATACTGCATTTCACATCGCATTGAAACTTGGTCATATTCCGGTCCTTAAATATTTCTTCAAAACATACCCTACGAACGATGAGGATACGAAGGGGATCTATTCCCTTCCTGGGCCCTCGTCACTCCTCAGCCTTGCGGTTGAATCCCGCGCCGCGGAGGCAGTCTGGGTGATCCTTGACAACAAACTTTTCCAAAGAAAGGAAATCGTTGATGTCTGGAAAAACCTCTCATCACCCGCAGGAATGGCCGCCTTCATCAACGGCATCGAACAGAAGAACGTAAAAAGCACGCCGAAGAAGATTCTTGACGAGGTTATGAACCTTATCATGAATTTTGGTGGATTCACACGTCCCTCGACGCCGCCGATTCACGGTTCGACGAACTCATCTGACTCGATCCCTCCTCGCGAACCACCTGTGACTTCATCTTCTGGTTCTCGACCCGGGCGGGACGGATCATCACAATACCAGCGAGCTCAAACTTACGCTCGAGGTGAAGCCCAACCCGAATCGGTCGATCAGCGGAAGCCGAAAGGGAACGCCAGCGAGCAGTTTACCTCCGAACCTCGGTTCGAGGCGTCCCAGAATGCACGTGGTGGTCGAGGTCGCGGACGGGGGCGGGGCCGTGGCCGCGGCCGTGGACGGCCTTAATTACGACGAGATTGATTGGGTTTGATCTTCCTCCCCAACCGCACCAGGCTTGCATGTACATCATAAACTGAGCATTTGTAGCAATTTCTTTAACTGGATTCCCACCGCATCGTTTGCTGTCGTTCCCGTGTAGGATAACTTAGTGCTCTTCCGGAAAATCACTTTAGTTTTGTCCTCCTATTTTTTTTTCCTAGCCCATTGGTGACCATCAGAATCTAATCTTGCACGTAAACGCATTTCGTGCTTGCTGCGGGGATAAAAGGGAGCGGGAGGGTCACCTGACCAATCCAGTCCAATTCGAGCTCGGGGGCAAACACGAACAAATCGGCGCCTACCTACCCTCACGCTCCTTCCATCGTCAGCCTCGTTCCGTCGCGGTCACGGCCGCAATTCTCATCCAGCGAGGCGATATATCTTCACCCCGGGAACAGAAGAGACTTACAATCGGGCAGCATGGGCCGACTTGCGGAAATGCAGAGGAGGCTCTTGGAGGTTTGTAATCGTTTCGACTCCCGTTGTGGCACCCAGCCATAGGCCAAACATCCAACAACGAAAGCCTCGTTGTTGCCTGACGGGGTTGTTGTGCCGTTTCGGCTGGTAGCTGACGCTGGTCATTTATCCTTCGTAGCAAATGATGGGCCCAGAAGCGATGGGTACTGCAAACGCGAACCTTCATTGGACAGATGAGAAGGTTTGTAGGAACTTCTTGTGTGGGACGTGTCCCCATACACTCTTCACGAACACAGTGCGTTTCCATCGCGTCGTGTGCTATTACGCCTGTTGACTTGGACTCTGTTAATTTCACCGATGGTTGCCTTGCGTCCCCTATGTCCTCATCTGGTCCTGCACGTCCTGAATCGCATCTTGGGATCATCACATGGACCCTTCTCACTTTAATTGCGCCCGTTATTGATGTCGCCGACTTGTTCCGTTTATTCGGCGCCGGAACTTGACTGTGTTGCAATGGGTGCCGTTTGTGGCTTCGGCGGCTCATGCAGAAAATGGATCTCGGCGCCTGCCCGAAATCGCACACCGAACGGCTCAAGACCGAGTATCTGACAGCCAAGGCGGCCAGCCCAAACGACACCATGTTCACTCGATTCCAAAAGGAGTACGAGGCCAACATTTTCCAGTTCGTCGACGAGTGCGATAGGCGCATTCGTGCTGCACACAGAAGGCTGGAGAAGACACCAGAAGAGAATGCCAAGACAACTAACCTGGTGAGTGTATGCCTGATACCGGTCACCGGACATGGAATTATGAGGCGATGATCGGGATGGGTCACATCAAGCGTCTAAACGACGCGTCCTAACCGTATCCAAAGCCTCCTCCGCTGTTGCCTTTTTCTTCTGCCCCAAGCCTCTTATTCTCTTCCATTTACGTTTTGGAAGTTGTGACGCAAGCCGAACGCTGACCTGGATGTCATGTAAACCTCTAGATGCGCGAGATCGCGGAAATCGAATTGGCAATTCAGGGGGGGACAGAGAAGATCGAGGTCTATGGTCCGTCCCTTTCCCTTTTGCTCTCCCTCTGATGTTTCAGCAAGGGGAAATGCCGTCATGCTTGTTGGGTAATTACTGAATTGACTGACTCCGCAGGCGAACAAGGCAAAGTGGACGAGTCCATGCGGGAGATGCAAGCCATTGAAGCCCTGAAGAGCGAGAAAGCCGACAAAGAGGTCAGTTTGAATGATTGGCACTCCTGGTATACTGACGGACTGTGCGCTTATTGATGATTTTTCTGTTGCACAGCGAGAGCTGCAGCAGCTTACGGACACGTCTGGCGCCTCGGGCCACCAAAAATTACGTGTATGCGATATATGTGGAGCATATCTCTCGGTGTTGGATTCGGATCGACGGCTAGCAGATCATTTTGGCGGTAAAGTAAGTCCGGATTCGTGCAGACCACAACGTAATCTGCATGAGGAGAATAACAAAGAACGTTTTTTGACGTGCCGCATTGATTATTTATTTTACAGATGCATCTGGGCTACCACGAGCTACGGAATATGTTGCAGAAGTTTAAGGAGGAACGCGAGAAGACGAAGAACGCACCCCCTCCTCAAACGATGTCATCCGGCCCCGATGGTCCTGGAGGCGGGCCACCGGGACGGTATGGGTCTGACCGAGACCATCGATCGTCGCGAGACGATTACCGGGAACGGGATAGAGGATATCACAGCTCGCGCTACGAGTAAGCAACATGGCGTTCCTTGATCACGATGGGGATTTTTGCTACTGACACGCTTAAAAATATTATAGCGACCGACGGAGGGAAAGATCCCGTTCCCCAAAGAGACGGTACTGAAACGTTTGGGAATGGCGGATATTGGAAGTGGTCTCCAGCTAGCGTGTGCAGATACGGGAACGAAGTGGGGGGGGCTTATTAAGAACCTGCTGTATGTATGCTCCGTGTGGGGGGCTGGTACGGGCACATGCGTCCTATGAAGAACAAGTTGTGGTTATCACCGCCTGTGGCAGGCCGTTGGGGGACGTGATGGAACGCAGGAAGCCGGTTTTTCATTGGCGGACACGAAGGTTAAATTTGTCCTGGTGTATATAGGTTGTCAAGGCGCATGGTCTTGGGAGGTGTTGCGGGGTCGCACCTACCCAATTGTAGGGCGCATCATGGATCAGGATCACGCTCACTGTTGGACACAGATGACAGTGGAAGCAAGTTAGGGTATTTAGTATGGAGGGAAGGGTATAACGTCTATCAGCCGACGTACGTGAGTCTAAGTGTTATCCAGATGGAGGATACGCTGTCTGCTACTTACTTCCGCCTCGTCCCACCCCCCCACCACAGTGCAAGGTGCGCTGAGCCCCAATCAGCTCAAGGAGGATTCCGGCAAATGTAATATATTAAACTTTTTATTTATTTTTGGGTAAATTGAAATTAAAATATGCGGAAGAGTCTAGCCTCCCGTTCGATGGACGTGATGAGCGTCACGCCTGTGACAGCTGTCCAACTGACTACATTTCCCCAAATAATTAAAGTCGGCAACTCATCCCAATCGACCTCGCCTCGCCGTCGTCGTCGTCGGTCTCCCTCTCCTCCATCCGACATCTCTCTCACCTCCTCAGCCACCCCAGAGCGACCCAGCTTCCCCCATAGACGCAAGCTCGTCTTGCGACCAAACCCCGGCGCGTCAAGTGGCACCTTTTACCTTTAGCCTCTCCCCGTCCGCGATTTCTGCTTCCTTTCGCCTCCTGAGCTATCCTCTTCCCGCCCCCGATTATAGCAAGGTGCTTGCTTCCGCTGTCCACCCCGTTTGCCTCCTCACTGACGATTTTCCTAGCTGTGCCCAAAACCACCGATCTCCTTCGCCTTCTGTCCTGAAGATCCGGTCACCCTGAGCATTCGAGCTCACACACTCCCTCGACTTTCTTGATATCCATATGGACACCCTGACGGATACACAACTCATCGAGCCTGCGTCTCAGATCAATCCCTTTACCGCTACAATCGTGCACGATGGATCTGTGCCTCTCCTCCCTCAGATGTTAACCACAGACCTCGATACCCTGGCGGTTATCCAAGGCTCTCCTCCGACGATAGAAGCTGCCCCCCCAATGGATACCTCTGGCCGGGCTCCTCCGCCAGGTTTGATTTCGTATTTTCCACCACCGCAAACCAATTTAACCTTTTCTGCTTCTGATCCAATCGATATGTTTGAAACAGCTGCCTCTCTTTCAACGCGTTCGCCATCTTCTACCAGCACAACATCCCACGCCTCTTCCCCCGTCAACAGTTTGCCCCCCGGATTCGTTCCCGGCACATCGTCTTTAGCCTCGGCGCTTGACGACATGGTCGTCAATAGGACCCGCACAAATTCCTCTGCTTCTCCACCCCACTTCCTTGGCTCAACGCAGATTGAGTCACTCCAGGGACCAGATCCGGTCATTAAATTCTCCCCGGAGATCGTCGGACCGGCTCCTGCGGTTGAGACATCTCCGATCCCCACCGGGTCTGCACCCACAAAAGTCGCCCCACTTCGAGCGGTGGATAACATGCTTCAAAGGTGAGTTATGTGTCATTCAAGGTTTAAGCATGCGTTCCTGATCGACAATTTTAGGGTTCAAGAGTCAGTATTCTCCGCGCGAGAGGCGTGCTCTATGGGTCAACCAATGGAGACGAACATACGCGTTGAGGAGCTTGTAAGGACGGTTCAGGCTGTCGCAGACCTTGTTGCGTCAACCCATATCGTAGATGGCCCTGTTTCGCCTCCGAACGCGAACAAGACCGCAACTGGATACTCACCCCCAGACCACCCTCCACCTGGTACGAGTGAATCAATGGGCTACGATCATAATGTTCTAGACCAAATTACCGATCCTTCTCGTAAACGGTGTGCTTCTTCACTTGGGGCGGAACGTGTAATAAAGGCACCCAAGTTAGAACCTCATGATGATGATCCACCGCTGCACTCCATCCAGCCATCAATTGGGGCAGCTCCACTCCATCCGCTCCCGACCGTTTCTTCCGTCGCAAACTCCACCGTCCCGGCTTTAAACCCCGGACCCCCTCCTGTGTTCCCCCCATTTGGCCTCTCTCATCCGCTCCCAGACCCGGTTCAACCTCCAGCGCCCCCCCTCCCACCTTCTCAACCCGCTTCCCGCCCTCCTAGTGCCGGCGGCAGCCGCCCTACCCTCATTTCGGCCGGCCACATCCCCACACCGCTCGTACTTAATCAGCTAGCTAGTGGTGGGCTCCGGTCTCAAATACCAACTGCTCCATTCTCCTCTCCGCCCACATGGGCCGATACTCGGGCACCTTACCCAAGTCGTTCTCACCACCAGCATTCGCATTCTGGGAGTTCTATTCACTCGATGATCTCCATCTCGGAACCCTCGGCTCTCAGCTACCCGCAGATCGGTAACGGTTTTGCTTCGACTTTACCTCCATCTCATCCACCCCCTGTGTTGCCGGTGTCCGTGGTTCCGGTCCCATCGCCTCCACATTCGGCCCATGTTGTCCGGCCATCTCGTTCGTCATCCTTATCGAACGTGTATCTCCCCTCATACGAGGTTCATTCCATCTCGGAATCTTCAAGGCCACAGACTCCGATTGCTTCTTCGCCAGATGACGAGTGCGACGACTCGGATGGTGAGGATCACTGTCAATCGCCCTCGTCGGGGATGTACGGAAAAAACAAGAGGCCTCGCACCGATGATTCTGGGTCCGCGTCGGGATCCCGACCGAAGAACGGAAGGAGAGCGTCGACGACGGATGCGAATGAAATACCCGCAGAGTACAAGACGGAAGTGGATAGAATTTTCTTCGATTTCTTGAGTAACATCTGCTCGAACCGTGGGTGTTCTCTTCACAACCCCGCACATGTTACACGCTAACACATGGACTCTCTTCTTCACTGGTCCCGTCTAGTGGACGCTACGGACGCCAAAGGCGAGGCGATCCATCAAACCTTGATGGCTAAAAAGATGCAGCGACTTGACGAGTCGCCGGATTTCCGGCCCTTCAAGTTCAGGATTCAGGCCTTCACCAACGCCTTCCTCGAGGAGGTGGGTTGAGTAGCGGCTCGTGATTGTTCTGTTACCAACTGGCTCTTTCATAGCTCGCCAGACAGAACTTGTCCGACGATAAGATACCCATGAAAAAGGTCCGGAACTACCTGTGGAACCAACCTTATATCTCGCGCTTTAACGAGGAAGGGAAGAAGACCAAGTCCAAGGGGAATCACATCTGGCATATTGATGCTAAAAAGGGCCATGACAATGGTTGGAAGTTCAGACCGTTCCATCGTAGGCTGGCTGGGTCTCCCCCAACCGTCGCATATGTTGGCCTACGATGGTCGTGGCAACCGCGTGTATGGGATCCGCAGGGGGCCAAGTTCAGCGGGTCGGTCAATTATGGTTCGCCCTCATTGCCAGCTTGGCTTTCATGGAAGGATGATGTGCTGTCCGGAGTACCCCCGGCGGACGCGCAAAGCTGCGAGGTCACGGTGACCGCGGAAGTAGGTATTCCCGCTTACATGGAAGCTCAAGGGTCTAACTCATTCCGGCCCTCAGTTCAATGTTGATGGTCAAGATGAACTTCTGTCACAGACCATCCAGATCACCATCGCGCCCATGACAGCGATCGATTCGACGCTCTCCACTTCACGACGTCCCTCTTTGATCGGTGCTGCAGACACGAGGAAAGTCCAAAGTGATTCCGTGGTGCAACAATCTGGTCCCTCTGACCAGACCTGGTACGTGCACGCTTGCTCATGTCTGATCGAAGTATTCGGCGCTAACGCCTGCGATCCCTTGTGCAGGATGGGACAGCGCCCGCCCGTCTTACCCCCTGGCCCAGCTCCACTTGTGACGCCGAACGCCCAAATCGTTCAAGTTTTGAACACCGCTGTCGAGCAGGTGTCCCAAGCTGTGCAAGAACAAGTCGTCGCCTCTAGGCATCCCGTCGAACATAGCCCAGAGCTTCAGGCATTGGTTCGTGATCCCAATATCGACCGTTATTTTACGTTATTCACTCGGCCTCTTTACTGTTTTGATCGCTCTCTTAGGCAAAACAACAGCATGTCTTGAGCGTTTCGGCTCAGGCGCTCGATAGCAAAGGAGTAAACCCTGGTGGCTCTTCGTCGGCTGCCAACGTCCTCGTTGCTGCTGCGCATCAGGTTGTCTATAAAGCCGCCGTGCAGGTTGCGACGACAAATTCTGTGATCCAATCGTTGCCGGTCACCACGACCCAGCTATCCGTTCAGGACGTGTCAGCCGCGACCCTGTCGGCTGTTGCCCAGGCAGTGGATATCGTCGGACCCTTGTCCAGTGAAGTGGATGTGATGATGACTGCAAGTTCTCTGTTGTCCCACCAGGCGACCATAGTCTCTCCTGCACCCGGTGCTGTTCCCATGTCCGAACCTTTACCGGTCGTCCCCGTCGAGATGCAACATTAACGCAGATTCTATGGCATAACGGTGTTTCTTTGGTTTCTCCTCCTGCTCTCGCGGTGTCCCTGTTGCAATTTGGACCATTTGGACCTCCTGGTTTACTTAATGATGCGGACGCAAAGCGCGTGTGCATCCCAGTGCATATCCCTCTACATCACATCTTGCCGTTCGTACCCACCCACCACTCATCTATCCTTTCAGCTTTCATCATTTGGGTTTTTCCCACTATGTTCCCCCCTCATCTGCCTCCTTTTCCATTCGGTTGCGTTCCTGATCAGGACTTTATGTTGCCATCATTCATCGCTTGTGTGTTTTTGTCAAAGGGATACATGTTGTTGCATACTTCTTCTTCATCGCATCGCAGAGATTTCGTGCTTGTTGAATTTGTTTAAGACGCTTATTTATTTCATTCCCGCTCTCTTCCGTCACATATTCACACAACCACGCTGCACTTCCCATCGTTCACGCTCGTTTCCTTCCTCTCGGGTCTCGGTTTCTCTCCCCACGCGACACGTGTGCACGCATGCACTCAACTTCAAGAACGACAAGAGTCATTCACCGTTCAACTGTTTCAGCATATCCAGGCACCTTCACACTCCCCACCAATCGACAACAACGTTAACTTTATCCCTTCCCTTCCCCACGGTTTCCTTCCCCCTTCAAAGTCACTCCCTTCTATAGACGCGGGCCGCGGGTGACTTATTGGATAAGTCTTCCCCGCTTCCTACCATTTCCCCTTCACATATGATCCCCCTCTTTCTTCACTTCTTTCCTTCCCCTCCCCGTTCTTGTGTAAGAGTAATTCTCAAAAGAAGTCAATCATGCCGTGTTTCAATATCATTTTCGCATTGTTCCCCCAGATGTTTCCCTGCCCCCGCGGCAGTGGGACGTAACCGGTTAAGGACAAGCTGGATTGGCACTTGGTGCCTACCAAGACAGGAGCTGCGTGCAGTAAACTATGCCATAAGGGTATCACAAAAAGTCGACGATGTCCGGTGCAAGCGGAGTGAAAGCAGTTAATCTTCGAGAGGGTTGAAACATATCCGGCAGTTCTTGTCTTGAGACGAGTTATCGAACGTGCACGCTGGACACGCCCTTGCACTCGCAGAGTGGGCAGGGCTAGAACTCGGGGGATTCTCGATCCCTTTCCCGTTTGCCCCAGCTCCGCCCATCGAGGGAGTCAATTCGTCCGCATCCGAACCTTCTGTGCCGGTAGTGAACCCACCCAACAGCGTCCCCCCAAACCCTTCGACTTCATTAGCTCGAGGTTTCTGGATCTCTTCGATGTCGCTCGTTTGATCTGTCTCTTGGTATTGCCGGAGGTCAAGCGTGTCGTTGAGTAAGAGTCCGATCTCTGCTACGGTCGCGGAGCCGTCCGCCAGTTCTCGGCCGTTCAAAAATATTGTTTGGTACACCGGCGGGATGTCAAGTTCTTCGTAGACCTGGGCGAGAGGATAATAGGTTGCTCAGCGAGGAGTGAGTCGTAGTGAGGGGGAGGGAACTGACCATCATCTTGATTTCCTTCACCGTCGTGCTCTTCTTGATTACGAACCTTCGTTTCTGAACGCGGGACTTCCCATTCCTCAACCGCCTCGACTTGCGATAGGTAATGGTACCGTTCGCACTTCTGTACTGAGCGACGTCGAGTTTCGGTGCTCCGTTTTTCGATGTCTGGGTGGAAACAGGATCTCCGGGAGCGTGAATGCGGATCGGGATTTCCGCCTCTTCGTAATCGGTCAGTCTGTTGTCGAGCACGTCAACCAACTCCTCTCGAACAAGGTGTCAGTGATTTCACACCTTTGAGCTCGACAATCTTGGCAAATCTCGATTTCGTGTGTGAAACCGGGATGTGCCTCTCCAACTGTGAGCCGTTCAATGGTGACTATCGGTCCTGTCCTATACAACCCTTTGAGGGTCTCCCAGTCCGCCATGGTAATTGCGGATAGGGAATCCATATCCCCGGTGGAATTCGGGTCAACGAGCAAGAGATTGTGCTCGCAAAATAGGGACCTAGTATCCACAGAGTTCGGCCGTGGAAATTCGGTTGGTCGGGACAGCCATTGTTTCCAGTCCTGTAAGAACTCTTCGGGGATGACACATAGCAGAGTGTTTTCAAGGAGTGAGATTTGGCTCAAGAAGTCGTAGTCGTACATGCGTTTCAAGCGATTCTGTGTTGGGGAGCATTAGGTCAGAACAAGCAAGGGGGGTGAAGTTTACCTTCTCTTCCTCCGCTTGCCTTCGAAGACCACGATTACTTTCGTGTGATTTGGACAACGAAGCCTGACACACAACACACACCCCAACATCCGTGGATGGCGGATCCCAAGACGGGTATAAAATCCGGATGAGCTGCACTCCTTCATCAGATACCCGTCTGCGGTGCGCAATATTTGGACACAAGCCCCCATGCTCGCATCGGACGTGGGCATCGTATTCAGGACTGTCTGGAGCCGGGTCATCTTGGTAGGCGATGTGCATTTTCGGTTTCGCGAGCCTCCAGTCTGGTGGTGTCAGTATGAACATCATTTCAAGGCTGGGTTCTGGGGGATCGGTTACCTTTCAACCACGGCTTTGATATCCAGAACCCGGGCTCACCCAGAGCCACCTCACAAACCTCATTGAAAGTGGAGATCAAGCGGGGATGATCTTGTTGGTATCGCTTTTCTGCATATTATGGGGGTTTGGTACCCAGGCGTCTCTCGGTTGGCCGTGGGTTACGAACCTTGATATGATCGGGTGACACATATTGAACAGACGTTGTCAGTGTAGATCAACGGCGTAAAATTGCATCCGGAAGTCGAAATCTTCTCGTAGGCACCCTAATCTTTCGATCTAGCTTGCTGGCTCCGGCAGTGAACTCTGCGCTTACCTCATTTATGCACTTCATCCGGCTAGCTTGGGGCGGATCTAGAGCCCCGTGCTCACAAAGGATATCCGAGATCGATATTTCTTCCGGAACCCCCGCATCCTCATCGTTGAGTTGTGGGAGATGAGTCTGGTTGCGAGCGAGCCATTTCTCCAGACCCCGCTTGCTCACCACGACAGCCTGAATCACCGTCAGGGAGGGGAGGCAAAGTCAAGGGAGCTCCGGACCTTTGCAGAAGATGGTGCTTCCCACGAACGGTAAATGTCCGTGACTTGCTCCCGAATCTGAGAGAACCGCTCCAACTGGACCTTTCGCCTGTGAGACAGGTTAGCATTTCACCGAGGATCAGGATTTCCCGACGACCTTGTGTTGTATTCCTCGCATTTCCTGTGATAGCGTTCATTCAATTCGTCGACAACTGTCATGACGTGTCGAGGAGGCGAGCGAGCGACGGGTCCAGTCGAGGTGGCGTCTGCGGTTACATCTGGGCGGCGGACATAAACCAACATGTAGGCGTCCTTGGAAGAAACACGTCTAAGCGAGCGTTAGTCGTAAAATTGTGACCAGATGTCCCCGCGAACCTTGGAATAGTCAGACTAGATAAGGATTAGCATTCGAATGGCCGAACCGGATAAAGGGTCAACACGCACTCATCTTCGTCATCGGATTCGATCCTACGTCTCTTCTTCCCCCGTCCCAACGTCTGTTTCCTAGCGGGGGTGAGATCAAACTAACCGATACCCTCAGAGAAGTAAGCCTCACTTTGTAGTTCCTTCCTCAGTGATATCAATCACATCGGCGGGTTTCACCTTGGCGCCCAACGTCCCTATGTGTGTGACGACTTCATCGTTGAATTGATACCATGACTGGTTCCTGTACGCTGAAATTAATCTCCGTTGCTGAGCGTGAGACGGCACTCACAGCACGTCAAAAACCTGTGCTTCGTAGTGTCCATGGTATGCACTAGCTCCTTTATGGAGTAGCACACCACGGAGGTCGTACATGAGCGGATCTGTGGCCTGCCGTTCGGCTGCGAGGAACTGGTTCATGTCGAGACTAAGCGGGAAGTTTATGGTGTGCTTGGATTTTTTCCGTTCCATAGATAACAGGTCATAAACGAAACGAAGAATCGAAAAGTGCAAGACGGGTGGGAATGTGTTGTATGCGGTGTAGCGAGTGGCTTCCACCAAGCTCTCGCACGTGGAGCAGAAGTACCTATACGACACATGAATCCAGGTCCAGGAAAGGAACTCAGTCCTTACGCGTTGTCTCCATTGAGGGTTTCTGTCTTCAGGGAGGCGGTTATCCTATCTTCCAAAGTGGCGCCGTTTTTCTGTACACAATGTAAGGGGTAGAAGATGACGGAGAGATGCGAGATACCTCGATGTTGACCTCAATCTCGAGATAGTCGCTCGTGCGATTTGATTGGTTGTTGCATCTACCGCAAATTGTGCCATAAACCTGTTCGCCTTGGAACTGTCCGGAGTTGAGCGCCGTGTCGGATATGTGAGTGGGATTGCACAACCTTGTCTGCCACCAGGGTCCTTAACCCAGGCTGAGATTGTTTCTGAAAGGCTTCGTCCAAATGGGAGATGAAAAGTTTGGAGAATCTAGAAAATTCTTAGGGTCAGTGAAAAGCGTGATTCGATAATTTCTCACTCCTGAGCGTCCTGCTGTTCTGTAGTACGAAGCTTTAAGCTTTCCACAAGCTTGATGGGGTTGAAGACGCTCTCCGAACTTTCTTGCAAAGCCGCGAAAGTCGTCTGTAATTGAAATATCGGCGTCTCCTATTTTGCAAATGTTACTAAATCGCCCACGCGTGCCGCTAGACGAGTCACCTCAAATCTATCATTGGAATCCGTTGGTTGGCAGTCGTAAACTCCATGTCTGAAGTCCAGGTCTTGGAACCAGACCTATCGGCGTTTCGTTTTAATGTCGAATAACAGGTGATGCGAAAAGCCGTACCTGAAGAAAAGCATTCGCGTAACATGTCGCACCCAGATTCTACGCCGGCAATTAGATCACAAGGAGATTGGTTCAGGCTATCGAATGAACTAATACCTTTAAACCGACGGGTTGGCCAGGTTCACGAACTCTTGTAATCGGATCTGAACCCAACTTCAAAAGCTTCAAGTAGGATTCCTTGGAGGATTCTGGATAATTTAAAGTCTAGCCATAGCACAATTCCCTGAGCGCGCACCTTCGTCCTCCCACATCTTCTGACCAAGGTAGTTCAAGCAGTAAGGGTTGCCTTGGCATGACTTCTTGTCGCAGACCGGACCCTCGTCGTCTGACACAATGATGAGGTCACCATCCGGATCAGTCACCGGGGGCAGCTCGGAGCTCGTGTCAGACAATCTAGCATACTGGTTGTGACAGAATCGGGGTTGAGAGTTAGGAGAGAAGCCGCAAGTCCTCGAGAAATGGTCGTCGGAGATACTCGTCGCATTTGGAACAGACGAGATCCAGCCCCAATAGAGCTCTTCCCTCCCCGGAAGTTGAGCACGGTTCAAGGCTTCACCAGGGGCGAGCCCATTAGGCTGGGCGGTCGTCCGTCGTTTCCGCTTCATAGTCATGGCTCCAGATGGCGGCTGGTGGTAAAGATACCCGTGGTTGTGGCACCTAGTGGCAAAGTTCAATCTAGGCCGGATCGTCTTCCCACGTTCGGGTCGCCTTCTTTGACCGCCAGCGCGGCCGGACTTGACGAGGATCAACACTTCCCCCGTTTGCTGGCGACATGTCTCCAAATCTTCGCGAAATTCTGGGTCGACTGCGAATTCGCGCTGCGAGTCCGAAACTGAAACGACGCAGGGCTCTAGATAACGTAGCATGGACGTACTTCCCCAGACTCAAGATACTGTTGTTGGTCGTTGGATACGTGTGGATGATTTGCCTGCCTCTAAAAGAGCTGAGTCGAGGAATATACATCGACGAGAACGCGCTGCAGCCTGGAGGGGTCTGTATCGTTAAGTTGCATCATCCCCTATCGTTTCTAATCTACGCGTACATCAGGTACAGACATACTGGAACTGGGGAGACGTGCATCGGGCAGATTTGTACCTCGCCGAACTGGAGAAACTGCGCGACAGCAATGCAACCAGCGCTGAGTGAGTTGCTGCTACTTCGTGGCGACCACGAACGCTCATCATCCCCAGGCGTGCAGAATACATCAGCCTCCAGTTCCAAAAACTTCGGATACCTGCTTCCATCCAAAAGTACAGCTTCCACACAAGAAATGGCGTACGTTCTCACCCCCCTCAGTCACAAAAACTGGGTTTGCAACTCACGCCAGCCTATTTCCGGAAGTAATGCCTACGCTATCCTGTCTTCACCGAGACACTCAGGGGCAGAGGCAGCCGTCATAAGCGCGTCGTGGTTGAGCATGACAGGCGACGGAGATGGTACCCTCAACCTTCGAGGTGTAGCTACTGTGCTTTCACTTGCCGCATTTCTCAATCGTCAGTCTCAGCATCCCGCATTCGTACACTCAACTAACTTCTCCTCAGAGTATTCGCTCTGGTCGAAGGATCTGATATTCGTGATCTCTGACGGTTATATGGAGGGCATGCAAGCGTGGGCCAGCGCATACCATGGGCACACACAATCAAGTACGCCCAACACAACGCTCCTGCACCTATACTAAACGCTTCCCACTCAGACATGCATTCCGAGTCCTTGCAGTTAACATCTGGCGTGATCTGGACGGCACTCATTATCGATTACCCTGGTCACTCATTCTCTCATTTGGGGGTTTTCTGGGGTGAGTACGCCAAAGTAACACAGCTGTGCCCCGGCTGAGAAACTCGTGCAGAGGGCCTTAATGGACGCCTCCCGAACCAGGATCTCTTGAATTCATTCCACATCATTTCAACGAACACTGGGGGTGTGCCGGTGCTCTTGTATGACAACCATGATCCTAACGACGGCAACTGGCGAGACCCACCACTGGTATCATGGCTCCCAAGTGTTCTAAGAAACAATAAAAGGGTCAAAGACTATGTTCACCGCGCTCGAAATCTACTCCGCCATGTTAGTTATCAGGCCCGCGGTCATCCGAGCGGTATACACGGACTACTACATCAGTGTGTGAAACTACCTCCTCTTGATGCACCATTAACTTACTGTCCTCAGATTCCACATCGACGCTTTCACGATATTCGCCGTTCCAGCTACCGGTCCACACGGTTTCCACGCAATCGGAAGGTAATCCAATCCGCTCACCCGCTGAACTCGTACTCAGTTCCGTGTAGGATCGTCGAGTCAACACTGCGAACGTGTAACAACCTTTTGGAAAGACTTCACGCGTCTTTCTTCTTCTATCTGCTTCCAGAGCCGGGATCTTTCACCAAGATCGGTAGCTATTTGCCAAGTGCGGTGGTCGTCAGCACTGCGATGCTGTTCAGTGGCCTACGGTCGTGGGTGCAGGCCGGCTGGGTCGAAAAGCAGACGAAAGGTGATCACACGATGAAGTGGGAACGGAGAAGCCGCCCATCGTTGCAGGCCGTGCTTATCATCCTTGCCACACACACCTGGGGCATTCCCTTGTACTTCATTTCGTCATGGCCAATTCCCCACAGATTGGTGCGCATGCCCTCCGTCCCAAGCATTCAATTGTTGACCCATTCCGTCAGTTCGCCCTCGTCTGCTTGTCTCTCTCCGTGTTCTTGGCCCCGCGTTTGGTCGACAAAATCGATTCGGATACGAGAAAGACCGCGCCCGTCTGGATGCTCTTGAGATCATTCAACCTTTGCTTTGCATCCACCGTCATATCCGCCACATCCGTCCTCAACTTCTCCCTCGCAGCCGTTCTCGCAGTCCTCCTTGGTGTCCCCCTGTCGTTTTCTGGACCCACGGATGACATGCTAACTTCCCTGACTTTGAAGCTTGCTTATACGCTTCTGGCCGTCTTCTGGTTCACCCCAGCGTGGAACGTGATGGACCAGGCGGCATGGGACTGGGAATTTCTGGGCGGGTATTTTTCTCCATTCATCTGCATAATTTACGTTCCCATTGTATGGCAGGCGGTCATCGTGTCTTCGTTAACCAACCGGTCATAGCGTAATATATATATAACATACTGGCGCTCTCAGTCTCAAAACGGAGGGTAAAGGTAGTGATTTAACCGATCTCCATCATATCGTCTTGACCCTCTTCACCGAATAAATCGTCTTCGTTATCTTCTTGGTCCACACTTGGACCCCTCTCGGCTTCTTCTGGCGAGATACCCTCCCTTTGTAAACGTTGTCTCTCCTTGGCTTCGTCGCGCTGGGCCATCTTCATCTCCAGATCGGCCTTGAGTTTTCTCAAGGCGTCCTCGAAACGACGCTGCAAACAGTATGAGAAAGCCGCGGCGAGAGAGCGAGAGGAAGTGTATACCTTGATGAGGGGATTCGAAGAACTGGCAATTTCATGTTCCTTCTTCGCCACGGCGGCTGTCAGGTCTCGGATCTCTTCGTTCAGCAGCTTCATCGACTGGGAGGTCTCATCGTCTTCGTCCTCCTCTTCATCATCACTATCGTCCTCGTCGTCTTCGTCATCCTCATCATCTTCATCTCCCCCTTGGCCTTGGTCACCCAAGACCATATCCAATTCGGCAGCAAGCTCTTCGTCAATCTCGCCGTCCGGTTCTTCGTCACTCTTGTCTCCGTGACCGCCCTCATCTTCACCCAAGTCGGCTGGTGTTGCAAGGTCGCCGGCTTCTGAGGTTGGGCCTGGGGTAATCGGGTTGGCTGTGGGGTCGCGATCTACCAGTTCCGAGTCTGATAGATCTGGGTTGACGTTTTCGAGTGTATCTTTGGAAAGAGGTTATTCAGAGTAGCCTTTGAGCGGTAGGCCTCACGTACCGTATTTTACCTCCAACGCTTGTGCATCGGCTTCCAGCAGCCGTTCGACCGCTTCTTCTACGCTCTCGATCGTCTAAGAGGGGTCGCGCATTACTCGCTTACAGGTAACTCATTCAGTCGAACGAACGAACGCACTCTTTTATTTATTCGTTTACGAAACCGTCGTTTCCTGACCCAATGTAGTGGAGGTGTGATTCCATGCGGCCACAGGAACTCATCAATCTCGAACTTTCGTTCAGGCTGATGGTGCTCGTCAGCTATCCGGTCTTCAACCACGAGCATCTATAATCCCATGAGTCAACACGGTTCCGAATGGACCCAAAACAATCCCACGAAACCTGACAGATATCCGCGACTTTGAACAACTGCTTGTTGTCCAAAGTCTTTTGAGATTCAGCTACACACGGAAGGTCGACGAGTCTGGATGAATAAGTCGAGTTTCCGACGTGAAATATGCCACGACGTGAATCTGGCACGCAGTTCGAGCTCGGGATTGTGGAGTATACCTGAAGTGTAGTTGACACACCTTTGAACTTGAACCAGACATCGTCAGAAACCTCTCTTGACGAAGCAATCTTCCTCAACCGTTCACAATCCTCCCCCGGTGGAAACCTTAGTATAAACTGCTCTTCAAAAACCAGGTCTTCTTCATCGTCCGAGTCAAGTTCACGATCGTATGGCCCCAAGAACGACATCCCGGGTGCTTGAGCGGCAGCCTTCTCGCTGAGCTTCAGCTTCAACTTGGGCTGCATCTTGGCTTTCTGTGGGGCGCGTAACCTATCCGAGGAGTCGGAAATAATCGGTGTCTGAGCCATTGATGCTGCTCTGCGCGGTCGCCCGGAGGTAGACACTGTAGACACCGGAGTTGCAGGCGCCGAAGGGTTTCCGTAGAAAGAAACGGGGTTCGTAGCAGCGTCGAGACCAGACCCGGACGGCTCGTTGTCATCGATGATTATCAGATCCTCTTGCATGATGGTGGAGGAGGTGGCGGAGCGGATTCAAGTCTTCGCGTTAAGGTTTACGGGCAAACGATCGACTCGCGTGATCCGCAACTCGCCGTGTTTCCCTCAGTCTCGGTGGGATGGCCTTTTTGCCAGCTAACTTAGCCCCTTGAACAAACTTCCCCCCAGTTTTCAGGGTCCTCAATCAACCTAATCTCTTCATGAGTTTCACGATGTGCATGACTCCCTAAACGTTCTCGTTCCACCTCACCCGATAAAGGCACCCCAACTACGAATGGAGGCCTGCAAGTACCCTGGGTCAGACCCCCCTTCCCAAACACCAAGTGCTGCCCTCCTTTTACTCGCTCCCCTCTGTGATATGCTTCAAGCGTTGCCAAATCTCTATCCAAGCCTCCTCGGTCTCCGTTCCATGGCAAATAGGCCGATTTGTTCTCCGTGGCCACAACCGCATTCATTATCGATGCTCAAAAGAAACTCGAGCCGGATTACCAAGAAATGAGCCATGCCCTCCTCAGGATTATCGTCAATGCCACGCTTGGGGACATCTAGACTGGTGTCGATTTCCCACAATGGAATGGCCCTGGTGCTACCACCGTTCACGTCCAGTCTATCCTCTACTCAAGTTTGTTGGCTTCCCTCCTCGCCGCATTCATCGCCATCTTGGGAGAGCAATGGTCGAACCGCTATGCGTCGGTGGAGCATGGATCCATCGGGAACAAAGTCTCCACCAAACAGTTGACGGTCAACGTTTGGGGGGATCTCCGATCCTATCCAAGGAACAAGGCATTGGTCGACAAGCGGCAGATAGCCCGGGACTGAGACCGTCGCCGAGAAGTCAACCCAAAGGGAAGGGGTTTCGATGTCGAAATGCCTATCGTTCAACGACTTCTATGGAAACCGGGATGTGAATTTCTTCGTGTTGTCGGCGGGGGCCACGCTGATCTCACATCGTAGCACAGGATACACATCCGGGTGGGCGGCTGATGCGGTCTGGGGGACCTTCACCGGGCACGCGCGACCAACAATCAGACACATCTACGTGGGTGACGGGACTACTTGGAGGGGAGGAGGAGGGTGGGTGGCACAACGATACCTTTTGGAACCGGGTAAAACAAGCCGGCCCACAACTGAAGACTATCCGCTTTGAGGTTTCGGAAAACATAGATCCCCTCAGCTCACGCATTGACGATCTGGATCCGGACAACCAAGTTTTTAGCAGGATTGAGGGTTTGGTGAAGTACCGGTTCGAGCAGCAGTGGAGAGGCTGGTAGTCAGCGGGGACGAGCGGGTGAACAGGCTGCAGGTCCATGTGTGGAGCTGTTTTTATAATCGCCGTGATATAGGTCGCTATGTTGTCCCTCTATGAATTGTAGTTCATCCCCGTCGTGGCTGATACTCTCTGTTCTCTTTTTTGTGTACCTTTCCCCTCCATACCCAATGAACATCCTGTTTTTGCTGATGAGGTGGGTGCCACTGAGAAAGCGCGGATCCCGCGGCGACGAAGGGAGAATCAGAAATACATCGCTATGTATACAGGTGGATTCATGGACACAGCATAACGGGGAAAAGGTGACACAACAAGCAATCGGGCAAAGTACACACCATGGCTAGCATCATTCAGTGAAGCGGTCGCGCAAAGAAACGAAGCGGTAAAAATCTTCACATGAAGCCGTTCGGATCGTTGCCGAAGTCATCCAACGCTTCGCCGCACAGGTTAGTATCGTCCCTGGAGCGATACGAACCTTGAGGATGATAAAAGTAACCACCAGTTTCAAGGTTTGGCACGCATGTACCTTCCATTGCTAAGTCGTCGCCACAGACCCCAGCCGGTTGAGCCCAGTGTAATCTCGACGATTACAACATCCTCGGGGATCCTCGGGGGAAGGACGACGACTTCGCGGAGGGTGGCTTCGGGGCTTCGAGAAAATCAGCACGGATTAAGGTGCAGACGGTCGTGGACCCTGCCCCTTGATTTGGAGAGGCCGCAACCGTGATGGGTCCACGAGTGCCTACGGGAAAAAAACGGAAATCTTAAGTAATCTCTCAATGCGTTGCCTATTACCAGGGACACCTGAAAATTGGCCCGACGAGTGGTAGACGGGTAATAGGGTGGCGCACTGAAACCCCCCGTAGACCTTCCAGCCAAACGGCCCCCAACTTCACATCAAGCGCCCTTCGACTCTAGTCAGAGCTGAAGACCGCCATGGAAGAGGAGATCACGAACCAGACTTTCAACTTCCCCTCTCTCGGACTTGCTCGTGTGCTCTCTCCGAAAGAACCGAGACCAAAACCTGACATCGGAGCTCCCAGGGAGTTGTTCCTCTTACACGAGTACGACTGCATCGTGGATAGTCAACCTTTTCAGAACGCACTCAACGATGTCGTCGCGCGACTCGGAACCTTCACCCCACGAGCCCCGGGTGCGGGTGAACCAGCATATTATCGTGGTTTGGCCAAGTTCCTCACGAATTGTGCCAATGTATGTCATGATGCTCTTGACGAACAGGAAGAATTCCCGACCCGTCAGGAGCGATGGTACGATAATCTCGAATTCACTGTTGGAAGGCCGGTGGTCGACGGCGTCGAGGGTGCACCTCCTCTTAAGCCAGACATTACAGGAGGAAAGGGAATATCGGCACTCCCCTCTCCTGCGCCAACTGCAACGCCACTCACGCTGCGGACGACGGCAACTGCCGAGCCCGTTCTGAATTTGTCAGGATCCAGAGGAACCGCAACATAGCCCGATACCAGAGGCCATCCGGTGGCGTGGGCAAACCCCAGGGTCGATACCATGCGCCCCATGCTAACAACTATTCATAAGCGCCCCGCCCTCATTACAGATTTCGCCAAACACCCACCCCACCGCACCACCCCCCCCTCCCCCGCCCCTGCCCATCACATTCCTCCCCGAAGTATTTAACATAGATCCCTCCACCCCCTCCGCACACCCCTCCCTCCCCCCAATCCGATTCCTTCAGAACAACGTCCATCGCTCCAACATTATCACACACACACTCCTTAATTCATGTACTGAACACTTTGACATCCTCCTCTTCCAGGAACCCTGGAGAGGACGCATTGGAACAGGTAGATCCGACACCGCATCAGGAGGTGTCGACATCTACGGCGGCCCCCAACAACGCTCCTGGACACAATTCATTCCAGTTCCCAGAGACGTTGGACTGAACAAAGTCGCGCGAGTAGCAACATACGTCTCTAAGGCAAGGACCGACTTCTCAGTCACCCAGCGCTCTGACCTGATTGAACACCCTGACATCATGATCCTCGAGATCTCCTCCTCGAACAGCCCCACCATCCTCCTAGTCAATGTCTACAACGACGACAACAACACAGCAGCCTCCCTCCTAAACGACATTCACTTCCCAAACCTCCCCACCCTCATCACCGGTGATTTCAACACCAGGCACGACCTCTGGTCGACGAAGAAGAGGGGCCCCCAGAACTCAGCCAAAGCAGAACAACTGGTAGAATGGTTCAGTCACAACGACTTCACGCTGCTAAACAAGAAAGGAGAAGTCACATACTTCCGAAAGGACACCCAATCGGTTCTGGACCTCACGTGGGCCAACCACAGGTTAATCCGCTCAGGACGTCTTGCAAACTGGTGGATCCGCGAGGATCTAGTCTTTGGTTCCGATCACATCCCTATCTCCTGGGAGATACTCCACTCACACGATGACACCGACACACCCTCACAGAACCCATTCGTCTTCAAAGAAGACAACAAGGAAGCATGGCAAACGGAGTTCCTCACATGCCTGTCCCGACTCTTCCCAAGGACGCTTCTCTCCTTGGAAGTTTTATCCAGGGACCAGCTTAACTCCGCAGTCCAAGCCCTGACATCCTCGCTGACACAGGCATCGGAAACTACGACAAAGCGCGCGCAATTCCACCCCAAAGCAAGCCCCTGGTTCTCGACCAAAATAGGTAACGCACTAGCCAACCTACGCCACGCACGAAAGGCGTGCGCCAGACACAAGGGCTATTGGGCCCGATCCCATTCCTACAAGGCGGACCAAGCAGAATACATTAACTGCTGCAAGATCCTCGCGAAGTTGATTCGGAAAGTGAAGAAGGACTGGGCGATGGAATTCGCCGCCAACGTAGAAACCAAGGATGTATGGAAGCTCACAAACTGGTACAAGGGGTCACGAAGGCATCACTCCCCCCCGCTGGTCCGCCCAGACGGTCGAAGAGCCGTGACCCCGGAAGATAAGTGTGACCTCTTAAAGGAAACCTTCTTCAGCTCACCCCCTCCATTGAACCGCTCGGAAACCGCAGCCGATTCACACTCCCCCCACCCTTCCACAAGAGAGTTCGTGGAGGTTACAAGGGATGAGGTCGAGAGAGCCCTTCGCTCGACATCCAACACATCGGCTCCCGGCCCAATGGGCGTCTCTTACCGAGCCCTCAAATGGGCGTGGGCTGTTGCCGCACCAGAAATCCTGCTCGTACTGAAATGGTCGCTCTCCCTCGGCACCCACCACTGCCAGTGGAAATCGGCCATCACAGTCGTCATTCCCAAACCCAACAAACCCAGCTACTCAAACCCACGAGCATACCGCCCAATCCAACTCCTCGAGTGCCTAGGTAAACTCCTTGAGAAGATAGTGGCCAAGCGCATCACATTCAACGTTGGCAAGTTTGAACTGGTACCATTCGAACAGTTCGGAGGAAGGTCAGCAGCATCATGCACTGACGCCGGGCTGTCGCTAGTCCATGACGTGGAACTCGCCTGGAAACATGGTAAAGTCGCCTCGTTCCTAGCGATTGACATCAAGGGATTCTTTGACAATGTCAACCACAGGCGCATGGTAAAGGTCCTCTGGGAGGCTGGATTCCCCCTCCCAGTGGTCCGCTGGGTGGAATCATTCCTGTCGAACAGGAGCGCGTCAATTAGACTCGACAACTATTCCTCCCCAATGACCCCGATAGACATCGGTATCCCACAAGGCTCCCCATGCTCCCCAGTCCTATCAATCCTATACAGTGCCGCCCTCATCATAGCGATAAGAGATCACCGCTTCCTCCACACACCAATCGGCATCCCTACCTCACCGAGATCATACGTCGACGACCTAGGCCTCCTAGCCATATCAGACTCACTCGAAGACAACGTCGCCACCCTCCGCAAAGGGCTCCTTGTGGTCACCCGCAAACTACGCTCCATCGGGATGACCATCGACACCTCCAAACTGGAAATCCAACACTTCTCACGAAGGAGGAAAGATAACGTTGCCCCAACCCTCAGGATCACCCTGAACGGCGAAGCCATAGCCGTCACCCCCACAGCAACCATGAGATGGCTCGGGATATACCTAGATCGCAAACTCACCTTCCGGGACCACGTGCGAATCATGGCTAACAGAACGTCGTCAGTAGTCAACGGCCTCCGCTGCCTGGCCAACACCGTCAGGGGACTCTCCCAGTCCAACCTCCGCCTACTGTACAGAACATGTGCCTTCCCAGTACTCTCCTACGCCTCAGTCATTTGGTTCCGAGAGGACAAACGCCAAAAAGGTCTGCTGAAGGTCATGGACACGGCCCAAAACAGGGCACTCCGACTAATCTGCGGAGCATTCAGGACCACACAGACTCACGCTCTCCGTACCCTAGCACACACGCCGCCGGTAGTGCACCTCCTCCGCAGACTCTCCGAAACAGCAGCCGCGAGATTCGCGAAACTCCCGACTCTGTCCCCCGTTATCCAGAGACTCCCCACCGTCTGGCGCGACGGGGAATACCCCACCACCCCCACCCCCTTCTCTACACCGTTCTCCCTGACCAACACCAACCCAGCGAAACATACCATCATCGAACACCTAGCCCACATATCCTCACACAAAACCGAAAGACTTGACCCCTTCCACTCCGACAACGCCCCATTCCACACCACAGCCTCCTCCTTCCCCTGCCTCTCGATCACCTCCACTCCGTGCAAACCGGACGAGAGACCAGCCCTCAAAAGCGCACTCAACCGACAATTGCTCACAGCCAGGAACGACCCCAGCACACTGCAGATCTACTGCGACGGGTCCCGAATGCGGAGGAACGGCGGAAAGAAAAGAACGGGCTATGGAATAGTAGGCTACTACATGGGAAGAAAGGTCTTCACAATAGCGATAGGACTGGGACCCCGAGCCACCGTTTACGACGCGGAACTATTCGCGCTCGCGCACGCCAGTTCGAAGGCCGCCGCCTTCGTCCTGGGCAAACCTCATATTGGTGAAGTCCTCCTCTTCTCAGACTCCTCAACTGCCCTGTCGTCCGTCTTTGACCCCTCCACCCACCCAGGACAACGCTGCTCCCTCCTCTTCCGAAAGAACGTAAAAGAAATGTTCGCCAAACATGCGTCACTACGGATATCAGCAAGATGGTCCCCCGGCCACTGCGGGATCATCGGCAACGAACAAGCAGACACGCTGGCAAAACAAGGCTCGAAACTCACCTCGATGATAGGAGAGGCCACATACTCCCATCTCAAACATCGCGCACGGATGAGGGCTCAACTGCTATGGAGGAGACAGTGGGTGAACGACTCCCCTAAAACCGGCAGTTTCGCTATGGCGGACGTCATCCCCCCGTCGATTGCCCCCAACGCAATCTTCAGATCCACCCCTCGGGAACTCTTTGGGAGAGTCACACAGACGGTCACCGGACATGGGTACACCGGCGAGTACTATCAGCGCTTCGTCCCAACCGAGTCACCATGGTGCTCGTGCACAGATGAAACCACTGACCCAACCCTACAGACCAGACACCACATAATATGCGAATGCCCCCGCTACGAACCATTCCGCAACATCCTCAGGAAGAACCACCCCAACCTCCATGCTCATAATTTCTCCCTCCGCCCTCTATTCGACCCCCGCAATGGCTTACACGACTTAATACGGTTCATGCACAAATCCGGGGCATTCACCAAGACCGGCGCCCCACGGCCCGACCCGGACCCAGACTAACCTTCCTCCTTCTCTTTTTTTTTTTTTTTTTTTTTTTTTTTTTTTGGTTTGGGG
>Ga0307517_10002558_pt1 | contig 28965 bp, 21 predicted proteins | sample 23_EM_MG_FD_194515 | JGI IMG/M metagenome (GOLD analysis project Ga0307517, IMG submission 194515) | Populus trichocarpa ectomycorrhiza microbial communities from riparian zone in the Pacific Northwest, United States - 23_EM | ecosystem: Host-associated > Plants > Roots > Unclassified | place... | reverse complement strand
GCCCAAAGTGCGCTCAACATTTAATCTGACATCCTTGACTAGAATTTCCCGGAAATGCATGTTTATACCCTAATTATATTCGCACAGACAGAAAATATTTGTGTAATAATAATTGTACACTTTATGCGCCATAGAAGTTAGTCACTGTGAACGCGCAGTTTTTTTTTGCTACAGCTTCACGTGTAGCAAAAAACACGCCAGCATGTGCGCTTAATGAGTTATCTGAGGTTGAAAAATTTAAATGAGTAAGATCTGACATTATTGAAGGGATTCTGGGCTAAAAACATCGTTCAAAAAAAATATGTTTAAGAACTGGTCGACCCCCCTCCCAACATAGTGTGCCAGCATTTGCCGGTGCGTACCTCTTGCTTCGTGGGCCAAGCTCAGTTTGAATAAATAAATCAGGGTTACATAACTTCGGAGTCAACATGAGGGGTTGAGATATCGAACATTGAATCACTTCGAGTAAACAGAAACCATTCAAATTATCAACTCAATACTAGTACAAACAACAAAGCAGGCATCCTATCAATTCCGACCTCTGAAGAGCCATTCAGTTCCAATTCACAGAGCGATCACAGTCAAATCCAAGACGCGATACGTATTCTCACTCGTTCAAGACAGATACAAAATTCCAGGTTTGCCCGACAGCTCCGGTGAGCGTGAACTCAATCTGCACGATGGATACAAATTTCTCAGCATCGAAGTACAATCGGGTGATGCCCCCCACAAAAAAAAGCTCACAGGGTATTTGTTATGACTAGGGGCAGTCCATGCATACATATAAGAAGGGTCATGATGTATCTTGAGATGATAAATCCAATATAAGTATCCTGGCATGAATCGTTTTGTCAGTTGTGAATGTACATACTTTATAATCCAAAAGGTTGGATCCGCGTGAAAGGTAGAAAACCTGTACGCTGGTAGAGGTGGTGATGAAATACTTGGGGGCCTCACACTGATTCTGGTCCTGAAAGGTGGCGAGCTGGTCCCGAATGATAATGACATTTAAAAGTAAATAACCTAGGTACTTACGGCGGTCTGCGCGTACGAAAGTTGTAGTTGAGATTGGCCAATATTTTGAATCGTGTACTGGTTTGGTGAGGCTTCGGGATATCGCCTCACTACCCACTATATATATGCATCATATATGAACACCAGGTTGACACACGACAAAGGAAGAAACTCACCATTTGATTCATATTGTTGCTTTGAGACACGTCGAGGACGACAGGATCCCCGAGCTCGGGACCTGCCTCAGCAACATACTTTCGGTCGGCACTGACGATTCGATAAATGCCGTCCTTAAGTTGTGCAGCGACTACCCATATGAAAAGTGAGAACACAAAGAGGATGTTGAACATTGTTGGACAATACTGATCTGTAATTTTTGTCACAATATGATCCGTTGGTGAGTGAAAAAGACTTACTCGAGGGAGAAACTGGGAAGCAGAGTGCTCTGAATTTTACGGAACGTTCGTGCAGTCTTTTATGTCGGCGAGAGGTTCCAAAAATAGTAGGAGACACCAGGCAATTATGGAATCGAAGACGGCGATTGCCTTATCCAAGGTACGAACTTCGAAGATGTAAGTAAAGGACAAAAGGCGACGGGAAAGCCCGAGAACGCCATGACAGAGAGCATGTTCGTAACCCCCCAAAAGACAACAGGTGGCCTAACTTTCAATGGAAGGGTTAGGTATCTCCACTGCTCGGAGATTTTGCAGCCCTGGTCGCTGCTGTCGCTTTCTTGACCACGAGATGGATTATGTTACGGCTCACAAAGTCTGCTAATACATTTCATTAATGCAACACGGGGAAGGTATTGGACTCAAGAACAGTAGACGACAGGTGGCCTAACTTTTAATGGATGCGCACGTAAATGTTGCTTTCTCCACTGCTCGGAGATCTCGCAGTCCCGGTCCTTTCTGCCGTCTTTTTAAAATGGATTCTGTGTTAGGGCTTACCCACGTCTGTTACAGGATTTTATTAACGCAGTATGGGTGGGGAATATATTGGACGAGTCCAACCTCAGGAATCCTCCCTCCCTGAAGAATTCAACGCCGCGTTTAGACGTTACGCCCAAACAATTAGGCCAGGCTTCTGAATCACATGCACATAGTGGGTTGAGCGATGTCGGCTCCTAGAACTCTAGGGAGGTGACAAGTTTTTTCGGGAGTTTGTCGAACTAAATTTCAAGACAAGTCCCTCCTGCTCCATATGTAGCAGCACGTAGGATGAATGCTCTGAGGAACGGACGGAGGAATGGACGAGCATCCACTATGTAGTGAGCGATGCTGTCTTTGTCCGACCCAAGGAGAGGGCGAGAGTGTCGAGCCAGAGTGAACTAAGCATTTGGATGGCCCCAGGCGGGAAACAAGCTGAAACAAGAGTGGACTTGTAGAACTCAAATCAACTTCGATACCGGAATGACAGGAACTAGGTCGTTCGGTACACTAGGCCTATATTCGATCCTGTGGTGGTCGCATGTCCTGAACAGTTAATTTCAAGAGAGCCCATACGTGTCATGTCATTAATAATTGTCACATCATTAACAACTATGTTTCGACGAATGAAGCCTTGCTGTTGTACCGATTCCGCAACTCGGTCAGCAGATATGACTTAAAAATAAGTACCACAGGGCCGAAGGTTGTGTGGCAAAGCCCACTACCTAGTACCAACCTAGTACCTCTGATAGTACATGTTATAAGATATAGATCATTAATAATTGTCACATACTGCCTCTTTCGTTTTCCCCTGGGCTAGAGTCAAGTGATTGAGGGTGATAACAAGAGCACGTTGTGAAACGCCCTATTAAATCGCTTCCACAAAAAATAAACCATTGGAATATCAAATCAAAGAAGCAGTGAAAATACTAGAATGGACCAATAAACTAGTACTAGCACATAAGTTCCATTCAGTGCCAATTGTCGGAGCGATTGCCCTAAGCGCAAGGTGCGGTACCACTACCCCAATTCCTCACGAAGTTACCGTTCTTTACGGAGTAATGATCAGAAGACCAACCAATGGAGCGCGTCATGGGTCACTCCCTATCTTTCGCCGCCATGTTCTGCTGCAGTCCCTCATCCCATCTCGCAGAACTAGTGGCTCTCATTTGCCCTCACGATTCTTTTCACCCACCCATCCCTTCATTCGTTCCTTTTTTCCCGGGTTATTGTTTCCTTCTCACCTCCCTTAGTTCTAGTCGGTAGCTTCTTCCTGGTAAGACCTTTTATCCCACTGGGGCTCGTGAGATCAAGTGCTCTGAATTTGACAGAACATTCTCGCAGTCCTCTATGTCGGAAAGAGGTTCTAAAAAACGTTAGCGGATACCAGGGACTACGATTGGATTTATCCCAACTGACGTAGTTCGGGCCCGACACAATGGAAAAGACATGAGCATGAGTACACGCCATGACAGAGAGCATGTTCCCGACGGCCCTGAAGATGACAAGTGGCCTAACTTTAAACAGAGTACCACAAAAATCGCACTGCGAGCTCCTGCAGCCGCAGTCGTCGGCCGCGCTGTCACCGCCATTACTTCTTGAAACGCATTCTGTGTTAGGGCTTTATAGTTGTCACGACAAGGGAATGAACCTTCGGAATAGCCAAAGGAGATCTGCCACCAGAAAACGTGACACATAACGCCCACTCTGAGGAACAGATGGAAGTCTGTGGCGTAGAGAGCCCTGTGCTGTTTTGCTTCGTGCCAAAGAGAGGGTGAGTCAAGTGACCCAGTGAAAGGTAAAATGCTGACGGAGCGAAGTTCCTTCGAAATGTCATGGACCAACCAGTTTCCTTAGTACTTTCATGCCCAGGTCTCCAGACAGGTATGCAGCGAAAGGGTATTCTTTTTGAATCCAAATGTACAAATTGCAACATTAGACATAGAGCGCACTCAGGAATTAAAACACATCCGAGGGGCAACCTTCCTGCAACTCGATGGACGAACCCCCATTGATTGGGTCCTGTTCTGCCGGCTGAAAAAATGGAGAGCAGTCACTAAAGATCTCAGAATAACACTCCGGTGTATTCCGGTGGACCTTGAAAGCAGGGCACCTAGTCACGATAATAATATTACCGTTGCGAGACCGGAAATCCAAATGAACCAGACGAGAATAGGGGTTCGCTGGAAGCCTTTCCTTGAACATGACACCGGACGCTGAGGTACAGGAAAACACCCCTCAGGATCAATGTTGGATGAGTGTTATAGCGGGAAAGGCGTTTTGTTGATCGCGTCCTGGTCCATTGAATGGGAGGCGGTCCTGAGGCTGACGTTGGGCAAACCCAACACCTCTGAGTATCACAGCGTAGCTATTGAGGCGTAGAGTTATAAGAGGGAGAATGTGGGTCGCAGTCGAGTTTTATCCCAGGTTCCTTCAGATTACGCTTGAGCTTCCAAAATCAGACTTGCTTAACCAGATTGTCCCAAAAAATACTTCACGATAGGGAGCATCAGAAGCGAGAAATCGAGAGACATAATCATCATCGTGGCTGTACATTGACTCGTCGTTGAGTTCGTCACGGTGTGGGGTATTGTTTGTGTCGGTTGTTTTTGGAGGCAACTGCCCGGACGCCAGTTAAGTATCTTTGCGACCATTCCGAAGTAGGTTTCCCACATATCAACCCTCAAATTGTGGAAGGGTTGATCCCAAGGTCCGTATGAATGGAGGATTTTTTGATCATGCCTTGACCGTTCGTCGTCATCATCGGATAGATTGGCGCACACCTGGAATCCGGATCTGAAAGGAATTACAAATTTACAACTCAAGATGACTGTTTCCGACGCGATATTGACCCAAATCCTCGGGTAGCTGGCTAACTCTTTCATCATCGTTGATTTTCTGGCGGTCTGAAGGTCTTTGAAGAGTCGAAATCATGAGCATGTATAACACTTGCCGTTCATGGGTTTTCACAGTGGGGCGCCGCGTCGAATTTGACTGGTGTTCTGGGACCTGTTTTGTCCGCGACCTACTATATCCGATGGGATTTAAGACGGCAGTGCGTTTGTCTGTGTATTAGAGGGTGTTTAGATAATCCCGTACGGGGCACTTGGGGAGTTTTTGCGTGAATCATTCGATGCGGGCAGTAATGCGGGTATTGAACTCCGGGATGTATCCCTTTGGAATCTTTCTCCGATGAAAGAGAGTGTGATGATTCGCTATTCAAGATACCTCTAAAAAATTATGATTTTGGGTCCAGCGGGTCTAATCCCCAATCCCAAGAAATATTTCCTTTTCTCCTGAGTCTTGCTTTCAAAATCTTGGTCAAAGGACCATTTCCAATTCCAATAGTGACTTGGATAAGGTAACGGCCTCCATTGAATCAACTAGCCACCTTTTCATTTCATCGACCTGCCTCTAGTCCTCTGATATCGTTTCAAATACCGTCTCTCAGGGATGCCATAAAATCTTTAAATGCAAAACACTCTTTCCAAACTTCGTGGGCCAAGTTCAGCTTCAATTTCATTAAATAAATCGGGGTTACATAGCTTCAGAGTCGAGATGAGGGGTGCTTGTCAGTTTGCAAGCGCCAAGGTTGGCATCTCTCTGCGCACGCTTTGAGATATCGAAAGTTGAATCGCTTCGAGTAAACAGAAATCATTTGAATTATCAAAATACAAACAACAAAGCAGGCATCCTATCAATTCCAACTTCCGAAGATCCATTCAATTCCAGTTTACGGAGCGATCGCGTTCAAACCCAAGGCGCGATACATATTCTCATTATTTCAAGGCAGATTCGAACGTCCAGATTTGCCCTGGCTTCCCAGTTTCATATTTAGAGAGCAGAATCTGCGCGATGGACACAAATTTCTCAGGTGATGCCCGTCACGAAAAAAAGGCTCACAGCATAGTTTGAGAAGTGGTTATTCCAACACAGGGAAGAATGCTCGTTAGTAAATATCTTGACGCGATGTAAGTATTCTGCATGAATCGTTTTTTCAGTTGTTGAATGTACATACCCCATAAGTCACAGAGGTTAAGAAGGCAAAATAGAATGCATGTGGGGATATACGAGAGGGTTGTATACGGTTGGTCCGAATGTGACTGATAGTTCTTAGTGAGGATGTTGAGGGGAGGAAAATGAAAGGGGGGACACACAGATGTAGTATCGGGCGTATGCACCGCCTTCGTCGACGAATTCAAGATATATGTCGCCCCAATTGGCAGGTTTGTAGTTCAGAAGCGGGGAAAGTTGTGCGGCGCCGTCGTCCTTTTTGTCGGAGGTTTGGTATATGCGGTTGATACGGCCATCAAGGTATTTTGGAAAGATCGCCTAGGACCTCGATTTGTATTCCTGGAAAACTCGCCTCGAACGGTTTGGCGGCAGTGTCAGTACGACTTGACGATAGGCATTGAATCGGTCAAGCGTGTTTGGCCGGATCGAAGATGTAGGCATGGCCTCACGCAAATAAATGGAGAGTGCAATAATGAAGTCATCCGCACCGAATTGCAAGGAGAGGTGGTCAATGGTAAGGTTGCGAAAAGGAAGGACTTGTGCAATGTCCCAAGATGTTCACAGCCACAGCCATATTAAGTAGGCTCCCTAGGAAGTTTGCGAAAAGAGAAAAAACCTGTTGGTGCCCCATCAACAAATCGCCCATTCTAATCCTGTTGCAGAATCGCTCCATGGTATTGACCCAGAACTGGACCAGAATCAGTTTCAAATCTCTGGTGTTCCCCACCGTCGAGGCGCAGGCGCGCAACTATCACGGCGAGGCGGTCCCTCGTCCTCCATGTATGTCATACGTTCTTTCAAGTTCTGAACGATGACTCATATTCTGTCACCTTCATATATCAGTGATGCTGTAACCTCACACGAAAGTTGGAACAAGCAGTCCGAATGTTCGGGCCTGGGCGACCTATAATTATAGGACATAGGGCCGACGGCCGTCGCCTTTTGGGTGTCAATCCGGGAGGGCTGTGTCAGGGCTCGGGTACCGGCGCTGCGGGGGGGGATCTCGCGTAGAAGCTGGTAAGCTGACAGCCACGACTCCGGAAGCCTATTTAACGCAACTGTTCGCACAGTTTGCATTTTGATGGTTTCTGGTTTCCCCTGTCATCTGTGGCAGAAGAATCGAGGTCGCGAGAACAGAAGAATATAAACACCGTGATTGAGGAATCCTGTCAATCTCCCCCAACGTATCCAACCCTTCTTCACCTGGGGCCACTGGTCGACCATTTGTCAAGTTTCAGCCACGGCGTAAGATCACTTTTGTACCATGGAGGCGGAGATACATACTATGAGTTTAGCGACTGTGAGTTTTCTTCTATCGTGTTACATTTCGCAGAAATAATCCATGCCGCTATTGTCAGTGCTTTGATGGTCAGTCGGCCTTGGGAAAAATAATTCAAATATCCTTATTCTTGCCACAGTTGCAGCATCCGCGCTCTTTATTTGGGATTACATACTTACATTTGGAATGGAGGTTGATCTGGTTTGGAAATCAAAGTGGAATCTCATGAAGGGGCTATATCTCTTTCAACGCTACTCGCCGTTTATCGATACCGTCTGGCTCGTTCTCTATCGTCAGCCTGATGCTTCTCTATCTTCTTTCCCTGACTGTTTTTTCTAGGTCAAACGGGGGCGAATTTGACGAGGACTGCATGTCGAAATATATTCATCGCTAGTGGAGGTTCGTGAAATTGACCCCTCATAGATTGGCATGAAGCAAGAGAGAATTTACTTCATTCAATCCAGTATTAATGATTCTCGGAATTGGTGCATCCGAGAGTAGGTTGACTTTCAGCCCCTGTTGCGTGTCGTATTTAATCATCATCCAACAGTGATCCTCACGATAAGGACATGGGCCGTGTGGGATCGGGACAAACGTCTAACCATTATCCTCCCAATCCTCTTCTTCCTTGTTTGGGGTTCATGTTTTGTCATCCTCGGCAAATTTCTCGTTTCCTTGAGATGTGAGTATTCATATTCCCATCCGAAATTGACTTGTGGCTGATTTGTTTTACTGGTAGTTGGCGATCGGCCCTATCCAGAATTCAAGGGATGTTTCGTGACGCACGCCGACAAGTTCCTCCAGGGTCAATGGGCTCTACTGCTGATTTGGGACGCTTGTATGTGCCACTACCCCTTCGACTATATCCCTCCGCTGATTACAAGGTAGTGGTATTAGTGCTCATGTTGATATCTGGTGTCCGAACGTGTAATTATTCCTGGTTCTGACCGTTGGTTGACCGTATCTTATATTCTTGATATCAGTCCGATCCGGGGGACACGGTCGCCTATTCAAAACCGTGTATCGCGATGGTAAGGCCCTAGGATCTACTTCACGACGAATTTATTAAACTCTGAACACAGGCCTCATATATTATCTCTATCTCTTCGGTGGGTCTTGTGCCTGGAATGAACAAGCTACTCCCAACTAATGCTCGCTATCTAGTCCTCTCACTGGTCAACGTTATTTTTATCGCAATCCTACCAGTCAGTTGATCAATTTTCCTTTGACCTCTCCTATAATCCGTTTCAATTTACTCATGTTGGTTTTTCTAGTCTCGGTTCCAAAAGCCCGTGACAGCGTAAGCGGCGACCTTTCTTCTTCAAACACATACTCACGCAAAGTAGAATCGAGCGGGTGATGCATTCGATGCTTACAAGTCGTGTTCTTCTTGAAATTCGCGCCCAGGCAGGAGACTCGGACCCTGATCTCAATTCCTCGCGTGTACTAACGGAAGTAAAGTGTAATGTTAATGTTAATCCCCCGAGTCATCTTAGTGAGGACTCCGAAGCATAGGCTACTTGTAGAACTTCTAATTGTGTGATATGGCACTTCTTTCGACCTCGTCTAGCGCGAGGTGCTCAATAGCTTTGTCCGAATCTGCACCATCCTGCATTGAAGGTCGCAGTGTCACTGCCAGTGTATACCTGACTCAGATACGCTGTTCCAGACCGTCTCTGTCACCTGCTGAACTAGCCACGGAAGATTCTGGCAAACAAACGAAGATTGAGTATGAAGCTTTAGGTATACTCGGATAGATGCCCGGGTGGCCTTCAATAAGAAATATATTCAAACCCATCGAAATGTCCACAGCTCTAAGTCAATTTAAAGCTACGGTGATTGTACTGTCATTGGCATGGATTCTTGGAGAATGGTTACCCGCATAAATGTCTAGTTAGCAACCTTTATCTTCAAATTCCCCCCCACTTTCCGTTGCTTTAGTCTAACTGCAAAGGGTATCTAGGTCCTCGGTTTCAGTGCCTGGATAAAAAAAACCTTTGATGAGATCGAAATAGTGATCTTCCTCAACCGCGTAGAAGAAGCTGGGTATTTGAAAGTCAACACCAGAATCATCAAGCGTCGCCGTGATATCGTACTCGTGGAGGCGGAGAACCTTGAGGTTTCCGAGCTTCGAGAAATCCGAGGCTCCTCTGAGATTACTATAGCACGAGAAATTCCATAAATGGCTCCAACCGGAACACCATGTGCTTCGCTTGTGCAGAGGAAAATGCTTTCTGCCAAGGAAGGTCCAGGGATGGAGGCATAATGACCTTTGTCAGGTTTCATGTTGAACAAGGGACACTGGACGTCCATTCTGATGGAGTGGACTTGAACATCATGCATTGAAGCTCCGTCAATACTAAGGGAGGAAGAATGGATAGTACGTTCACCCTTACATTTCAGATTCGACGTGATCCCAGAAGGTTTGGACCGTTATGAGTGGAATAAATTCTCCTTCAAGATCTTGAGCACCGCTTTTGTGAATGCCCCGCCATTTGACGTATCCTTTGCGCTATCATGCGCGACGACAACGAAGGAGATCTGGTTATTCCACTTGAAAATCTTGGGTAGGCAGTCCAGAAGCAGAGTTTAACCGCGTGAGGTTTTAGAACGTTGGGGTTTGGGAGAACAAGTAGGTAGAGGACAAGTAACTGGAAGTCCTACAGACGATGTTGTTTCCGAAAGATGATCCCGTCGTCACCATCTCCCAGCCTTCCAGGCCTTCCAGCGCACCCAGAAAAGAAGAAAACAATGGCATATTTCAATTTGCCTTGTCCAGAAACGAAGAGATGGCATTGATGATCCTCTTTTATTTTTGTTGCAGCGCTGTCTTCCAACCTTACACTGCTGAGTGGAAGAGGCGTGATCTTTAATTGTTTAATCACATTGACAAGACATCACCATACACAAGGGACCCACATTGACACAGCCACAGGATTGTACGAACAAGTGCGACAAAACGATCAAACTCTTTGGCAGGCTGGACAGGACAACGGAAAATCTGTGACTAGTATCGCATAACCCACCATATCAAAAATTTCAGTCATCTGGAATTCCACGACTACTTGCCTGATACAATGATATTTAGCAGATGCCACAGCTCTTGGATGAGGACTACGATGTAAATAGATTGGCCATCAGTAGTTTCCCAATTTGCTCTTTTTCGCTTGTGCAAGCGAATAAAAAGGGACAAGCTGACAAGCCGCGTCCCCATTTGCAAAAGGTGACCCTGGAATTAACCGATCGATCAGTGATTTCTATGCAATTTTAAGAAGATTCAACAAGTTCAGAAAGGAAAAAATGCGGATAAGTAAATTATGAAGTTGCTGATGCGACGACAAATGATAGTGAATGCAGAAGCTCAGCTTGCACAAGCATCATCGTTGACCATTGGGAAGCAACAAAGTGGGAGTCTGTCAACTTTTGAGGCCTAGCCTAGACACCCCAAACAGTTGGGTAAAATCTGATACGGCTGTCGAAACGCTTAAGGCGCTAACGAGTATACAAACCAAGGGGGGCCCGGCCTGTTGTTCTGTGGCCCAGGGTAGGGGGGGGGGGGGTCGAGCGCGAAGGGCTAAAAAAATTTAATATTTTGACATATGATACCGATTTTTTGACCTGAATCACATTGTTATAAGTTTTCCCGCGACATTAGCATCAAATTTGAGCTTGACACGGGTGCTAACCAAAGAAGTGGGGTGTTCTCAGGACTCACAAGTGGTTATAAGATGTAATGGGTCCACAGCGTCATATTAAGTCCCTCAGATCTGAAGGAGCACCTCATAAACAGGTGTTGTAGTTATTAAAATCTAAATTCAATAGAGACATTCCCGAATTTTTGTTTTCAATCACTCTTGAACATATGTTTTTTTTCGGAAATTTCCTTTTTCGGTCTGACATATCCCTTTTTGGGGGGAGGGGGGTAACCGGTAAGGCCCAGGGCCTTAAAAAATTTTACCGACCCCGTGCAATTTTTAACATCCCGGCCCCCCTGATACAAACGCGACTAACTATCTACATATTCAAACTCCGCTATGTGTACTGCCGGCCCGGTGCGGTGCATCTGCATCAACGTCCGTCTAAATTCTTCCCAAGAGCATACATCGGCCAAACACCGATGGCCAAACACCGCCCTGCGCAGAAAGATTGCTTCACGGTACTGAAACAGGATGTCGAAGCTTGGCGCGCACGTAATGGCCACGGCAAAACAGTCAGCGAACAGCCTTTACATGGGGATCCGCCGTGCCAGTGTATGCCTTCACACGTTCTTTCTGAACGACGACAATACCTCACATTCCATCATCTTTATATTCAGTAATGCTGTAACATGACAAGAAGTTGGGACCCGGTTGGACAGCCTAATATTATGATAGGTAATTATAGGACATATACTTAACGGCCGAATGCTGTCGCCACTAAAAGTTGGGTAAGTTGTGACGGAACCTATCTATCCCGACTATTCACACAGGTTGGCACATTCTGTTTCCGATTTCGCCGCTGAGCACTGACCCAGCACTGAGCAGGAACATCGATGTAGTTTACGAGAACAAGGGAATATAAACACCCTTGTTGATGAATCCTGGCAACCTGTACCCTCAACATATCCTACCCTTCATCCCCACGTGAGCCCCCGAGATCGGTCATCTGTCAAGTTTCAGCCACAGCACAAGATCATTTTTGTATCATGGAGGAAGCGAAGATAATTAGCATGGTGCAGATTATCAGATTAGTGACTGTGAGTTTCCTTCTATCATGTTCAATGCGTTTCGCAGAGATAATCCGTGCTGCCACTGTCAGTGCTTTGATGGTCAGTTGGGGCCATGGAAAAAATAATTCAACTATCCTGATTCTTGCCATAGTTGCAGCATCCGCGCTATTTATTTGGGATTACATCCTTACATTCGGAATGGAGATTGATCTGGTTTGGAAATCAAAGTGGAATCTCATGAAGGGGCTGTATCTCTTTCAACGCTACTTGCCGTTTATCGATACCGTCTGGCTCGTTCTCTATCGTCAGCCTGATGCTTTCTCTATCTCCTTGCCCTGATTGTTTTTTTCTAGGTCAAATGGGGGCGAATTTGACGAGGACTGCATGTCGAAATATATTCTTCGCCAGTGGAGGTTCGTGAGATTAACATTGGCATGAAGCAGGAGAATTTACTTTTACGAATCCAGTACCAATGACTCTCGGAATTGCTGCATCCGAGAGTAGGTTTGATTTTCAGTCCCTACTCCGTGCCGTATTTAATTAGTATCCAACAGTGATCCTCACGATAAGGACATGGGCCGTATGGAATCGGAACAGACGTCTAACCATTATCCTCCCAATCCTCTTCGTCCTTGTTTGGGGTTTATGTTTCATCTTCCTGGGCAAATTTCTCATATCCTTGAGATGTGAGTATTCATATTTCCATCCGACCTTGACTTGTGGCTGATTTGTTTTACGGGCAGTTGGCGATCGGCCCTATCCAGAATTCAAGGGATGTTTCGTGACACACGCAGACAAGTTCCTCGAGGGTCAGTGGGCTCTACTGATGATCTGGAACGCCTGTATGTGCAAATCCCCTTCAATTATATATCCGCTGATTGCAAGGTAGTGGTGTTAGTGCTCATGTTGATACCTGGTGTCCGAACGTGTAATTATTCCTGGTTTTGACCCGGTTGACCGCATCTTATATGCTTGATATCAGTCCGATCCAGGGAACTCGGTCGCCTATCAAAAACCGTGTATCGCGATGGTAAGGCCCTAGGATCTACTTCACGAGGAATTGATTAAACTCTGAACATAGGCGTTCTATACTACCTCTATCTCTTCAGTGGGTCTTGTGCTGGGAATGAACAAGCTGCTCCCAACTAATGATCGCTATCTAGTCCTCTCACTGATCAACGTCGTTGTTATCAAAACCTTACCAGTCAGTTGACGAGTTTTCCTTGACCTCTCCTATAATATTTTTCAATTTATATTGATTTTTCTAGTCTCAATTCCAAGAGCCCGTGACAGTGTAGGTGGCAAGCTTTCTTGTTCAAACGTATACTCACGCAAAGTAGGATCGAGCGAGTGATGCATTCGATGCTTACAAGCCGCGTTCTTCTTGATATTCGCGCTCAGGCTGGAGCCGACCCTGATCTCTCCCGTGTACTCACGGAATTAAATTATCATCGCACAAGCCATCATAGTGAGGGCTCCAGAACATAGACTACTTGTAGACCTTTTATTTAATTGTGTGATATGGCACTTTTTTGGACCTTGTCTAGCACGAGATGTTCAATGGCTTTTTTCTAGAACCCACACCTTCTGCCTACCTGACTCGGATGTGCTGTTCCACACTGTTTCCGAAAACCGCTGAAAATTTAGAAATGGCCACGATAAATTCTGGCGGGCAATCGAATGTTGAATCTGAAGCTTTAAGTACACAACGATAGACGCCCGGGTGGACTTCAATAAGAAATATATTCAACCCCAGCGAAACTCCGATACCTCCAAGGAAATTTAAAGCTACAGTGATTAGATTGTTATTGGCATGAATTCTTGAACAATGGTTACCCGCGTAGATGCCCAGGTAGCAACCTTTATTCAAATTGCCCCCTCTTCCTTTTTCCATTGCTTTAGTCCAATCGCAAAGGATATCGAGGTCTTCCAGTGCCTCCCGGGATAAAATTTTTGATAGGATCAAAATAGAAGTCTTCTTCTACTGCGTAGAGGAAGCTGGGTAATTGAAAGTCAACACCAGAATCATCAAGCGTCGCCGTGATGTCGTCGTCGCCGTTGAGGCGGAGAAACCTTGAAGCTCCCCGGCGCTGCTCCCGAGCTTCGAGAAATCCACGGCTCCGTCCAGGTACTATGAAGGCATAATGACCTTTGTCGACTTTCATGTTGAACAAGGGATGCTGGACATTGATTCTGATGCAGTGGACTTGGACATCAGGCCTAAAACTCCGTCAATCATAAGAAGGAAGAACGTCCGGTAAACTCCTTCATTTCGGATTCGACATGACCTGCGAACGACTGGACTGTCATGGGTGGAATAAATTCCTCTTTGTCCTTCTAGACCTCCAGTACCGTTTGTATGAATGTTCCAGCATTTGGCGTATCCTTTGCACTATCCGGCACGACAATAACGAAGGAGATGGGGTCATTCTACTTGAAAATCTTGGCCGGGCATTCAAAAAGCGGAGTGACCGATCCAAAATCTCACCAGCCTCGGACACGTCCACCGGACAGGTAATCCCTTCGTCACCATCTTCCAGCCCAGACTGAGAAGGCCCAAAAACTGTTTACCTCTCTCTGGGTTCAACTTTTGAATAATCTGACCATATTCTCCCCGTTGCAAGGGCATGTATATCCCCCTTCACCGACGTCAGAGGATATAAACCACGCTCGTAAGGATGATTCTGAAAATACGCTTGTTTGCTTCGCGTTCGTCTGCAGGATTGCTGAAACAAAATTTAAAATAAAGAGTTACAATGATACAAGTTCTAAAATTCAATCCAACACGCCATCAGAAAGCCAAGTCTAGCGGGTCAGGTCCCTGAGGCGTCCCGAATATACGCTCGGACTGTAATCTCCAACTCTCCACCAGGCGACGGTCAGACATGAGTCTGTCATACCCAAGAGTCAACACCCCGCTGGTATCGAACGTTCTCCGCGTCGCGAAGCCATCGTCGCCCACCATTGCCTGCCGCTCGTCGCTTAGCAGGAAGTTCATGAACAACATCGCGGTCTCCGGGGCGGGGGTGGCCATGCCATGTAGATGTCCGAGTTCAGGGTGGAGTTGACCCCTTGGGCGAAGGCGGTGGAGGAAGCGAAGGAGAGGGAGTCTGAGCGTGTGAAGATGTGGGGAAGGGAGGTGGAGGAGTTGTTTTCGGCGATATAGAGGGAGGAGGTGGCAGTCCCGTGGACCCACATGACCTTTTGGGCGGCGAGCGCGTCGATGAAGGACCAGCCATATTTTTTGGTGATGAGTGTGAAGAGGTATAGGACGGCGTCATCGTCGTTTGGGTAAGGAAGGACGATTTTATTCGACCATCGCTCGTCGAGGTAATTGGTGTAATATTGGCGTAAGTCGGAAATCTGATATATGAGAGGGTTGTATACGGTTGGTCCGAATGGTTCTTAGCGAGGATGTTGAGGGGAGGAAAATGGAAGGGGAGACATACAGATGTAGTATCCAGCGTACGCACCACTTTCGTCGACGAATTCGGGATATATGTCGTCCCAATTGGCAGGTTTGTACTTCAGAAGCCGGTTGTCTCTCCCATAGGCTCTGGATCTTGCTCTGGATGACAACTACATCGGCACCGTCGTCCATTTTGTCGGAGGTTTTGTATATGCAGTTGATACAGCCATCGAGGTATTTTGGAAAGATCACCTAGGACCTCGATTTTGATTCCTGGAAAACTCGCCTCGAACGGTTTGGCGGCAGTGTCAGTACGACTTGACGATAGGCATTGAATCGGTCAACTGTATTTGGCGGATCGAAGATGTAGGCATGGCCTCGTGCAAATAAATGGAGAGTGCAATGACGAAATCATCTGCACCGAATTGCGAAGAGAACTCATCAATGGTAAGGTTGCGAAAAGGCGATGTCCCAGGTCACAGCCACATCACGATCCTCACATTCATCATCACCATCGTCGGTGCCTTCAGAAAACCTGACAATGTCTCAGCCAACCACAGAAGGTACGCGCCCTTCATCCTCTTGGCGCTGAAGCCATATCCCCATCTGCTCCACATAGTCGCGTTACTCACTCGGTATGCCGCCTTCGCGAAGTCAATGTGGAGACATTCGGGGAACCCAGCATTGTAGCCATCGGCACTGCCTAGGGGGCGAATGCATTCAAGGTAGTGAAGGATGAAATGGAGCTTGCGTATGTTGAAATGTTCGTACTCCCGCCGTGTGTGCGATCTCCTCTTCGCTGCTGGCAAGGACGCGGAAGCCGGTCTCTAAACTCCCCTTCCAAATATTCGGATTCATACCCCGCTGCGTTTGGACACCGGAACGTCGTTGCTCTCGAAATATGGAACAGGAATCTTTTACTGTTACGCACCCTGGCTTGGCTCATTAGGACGTATAGGCTTCCTGCGCGTGAAATAAATACCTTGAACAACTATACAGTGCATCTTGAAACCATGTCATCTTTGCCTCACCACTCGCTTATTCTCGAGATGATGTGAGTTTCAGTCATTTTCTCCAGCATATGCGTGCTTATCTCCTTCCCCAACTTGGAATCATTTGACAGATGCCAAATCCTTATACAGAAGATATCGCTCATTCTAGAATCAACCTCCTTAACTACACCAATCTTGGTATGAAGAGCAAGTGTCTCAGCGTCGGAAATCCAGGACAGCACTTTCATTATGTCCACCCAAATTTGTGTCATTTGTCCATTTTCACACGCAATATGTGGAAATCCTGTTATGGCTCTTTTCTAGAGGCCTTATGCATATGGCAGCCTTACGGAGCACCTAACTCATCGGCCATTATTCAATATGAAGACGAGCTTGGACCAACTATCGTTGGTACGTTTCACTATTCGAGGAACTCTGCCGTTTCTTATGTAGCTATTGTCTTCTGGAAAGAGAGACCAGTTGATGCCCCAGGCCCCCAGCGCTTGCAATCAAAAAATCGCCCATTCTAATCCTGTCGCAGAAGAATCTCCCCATGGTATTGACCCAGAACTGGACCACTCAAATCTCTGGTGTTCCCCACCGTCGAGGCGCAGCGCGCGCAGCTATCACGGCGAGGCGGTCCCTCGTCCGCCATGTATGTCATACGTTGTTCTTTCAAGTTCTCAACGATAACTCATATTCTGTCACCTTTATATATCAGTGATGCTGTAACCTCACACAAAAGTTGGAATAAACGGTCCGAATGTTCGCGATCCTGGACAACCTATAACTGGGATAATTAGGGACGGTCAGAGTGAACGACTATGGGGCGATTCATGGAGCAATTATGACGCCGATTATAAAACAAGAATCGTGACCCATAATCGGATTCTTGTGGGATAATCTGGATTTTGATTATCATGCCAAAAGGCTGTCCAGAATCGAAACATGAATCGAGTTTGTAATCGTGCTCAGAATCGTTAAGTCTGACCGTCCCTATTATAGAACATAGATGAGGGCCGACGGCCGTCGCCTTTTGTGTGTCAATTTGGGAGGGCTCTGTCAGGGCTCGTGTACCGCTGTGAATTTTGATTGGGCGGGGTGATCTCGCGTAAGCCGACAGCCGCGACGGAAGCCTATTTGATACGACTGTTCACACAGGCTGCATTTTGATGGTTTCTGGTTTCCCCCTGTCATCTGTGGCCGAAGGATGTACGTTGCGAGAACAGAGGAATATAAACACCGTGATTGAGGAATCCTGTCAATCTCTCTCCCCCAACGTGTCCGGCCCTTTTTCCCCACCTGAGGCCGCTGTTCGACCTCTGATCAAGTTACAGCCACGGCGTAAGATCACTTTTGTACCATGGAGGCGGAGATATATATTATGAGATTCGTGACTGTGAGTTTTCTTCTACTATGTTATGTTTCGCAGAAATAATCCATGCTGCCACTGTCAGTGCTTTGATGGTCAGTCGGGCCATGCGAAAAATAATTCAACTATCCTAATTCTTGCCACAGTTGCAGCATCCGCGCTATTTATTTGGGATTACATACTTACATTCGGAATGGAGGTTGATCTGGTTTGGAAATCAAAGTGGAATCTCATGAAGGGGTTGTATCTATTTCAACGCTACTCGCCGTTTATTGATACCGTCTGGCTCGTTCTCTATCGTCAGCCTGATGCTTTTCTCTATCTTGTTTCCCTGATTGTATGTTTCTAGGTCAAACGGGGGCGAATTTGACAAGGACTACATGTCGAAACATATTCTTCGTCAGTGGAGGTTCGTGAAATTGACCCCTCATACATTGGCATGAAGCAAGAGGGAATTTACTTTGCTGAATCCAGTATCAATGATTCTCGGAATTGGTGTATCCGAGAGTAGGTTGACTTTCAGTCCCTGTTCCATGTCATATTTAATCAGTATCCAACAGTGATCCTCACGATAAGGACATGGGCCGTGTGGAATCGGAACAAACGTCTAACCATTATCCTCCCAATCCTCTTCGTCCTTGTTTGGGGTTCATGTTTTGTCGTCCTCGGCAAATTTCTCGTTTCCTTGAGATGTGAGTATTCATATTCCCACTGACCTTGACTTGTGGCTGATTTGTTTCATTGGTAGTTGGCGATCGGCCTTATCCAGGATTCAAGGGATGTTTCGTGACGCACGCTGACAAGCTCCTCCAGGGTCAATGGGCTCTACTGGTGATCTGGAACGCTTGTATGTGTAAATACCCCTTCGACTATACCCCTCCGCTGATTGCAAGGTAGTGGTGTTGGTGCTCATGTTGATACCTGCTGTCCGAACGTGTAATTATTCCTGGTTTTGACCGTTGGTTGACCGTATCTCATTCTCGATATCAGTCCGATCCGGGGCACGCGGTCGCTTATTCAAAACCGTGTATCGCGATGGTATGGCCCTAGGATCTGCTTCACCAGGAAGTTATTAAACCCTGAACATAGGCCTTATATATTACCTTTATGTCGTCGGTGGGTCTTGTGCCTGAAATGAACGAGCTGCCCCCAACTAATGCTCGCTAATTAGTCCTTTCACTGGCCAGCGTTGTTGCTATCACAATCTTACCAGTCAGTTGATCAAAATTTCTTTGACCTCTCCTATGATCTTTTTCAGTTTACTATATGTTTATATTTCTAGTCTCAGTTCCAAAAGCCCGTGACAATGTAAGTGGCGAGCTTTCTTGTTCAAACATATACTCACGCAAAATAGGGTCGAGCGAGTGATGCATTCGATACTTACAAGTCGTGTTTTTCTTGAAATTCGCGCCCAGGCAGGAGACTCGGACCCTGATTCCTCGCGTGTGCTAACGGCATTAAAATATAATATTAACCCCCCGAGTAACCTTACTGAGGACTCCCAAACATAGGCTACTTGTAGAACTTTTAATATTTAATTGTGTGATATGGCACTTTTTTCGACCTCGTCTAGCACGAGGTGCTCAATAACTTTGTCAGAACCCGCACCATCGCGCATCGAACGTCGTAGCGTCACTGCCAGTGCATACCTGACTCGGAGCGCTGCTTCAGACCCTCTCCAAAAAACCCCTGAAATGGCGAGAAATGCCCACGGAAAATTCTGGCAAGCAATGGAATATTGAATCTGAAGCTCTAAGCACACGAAGATAGACGCCCGGGTGAACTTCAATGACAAATATATTCGACCCTGTCGAACATTGGCAGGAGTAACCGATCCAATATTCCTACCTCAGACATGTCCACCGGACAGATAATCCCTTTTCCAGCGTCCATACCTGCCAGCGTACCCAGAAAAAAGAAGAAGAAAAAATGCCATCTTTCGATTTGCCTTGTTCGGAATCGAAGAGACGGTATTGATGATGACCTCTTTTGTCGCAACGCTGTCGTCCAAGAAACTTGAGAAAGTCATGATGTTTTATTTTCTCAGCCCAAGTGGAAGAGGCATGACCTGGAACTAACTGATCGATCAATGATTTGTATGTAATTTTGTGAAGATTCTAAAAGTTCAAAAAGGGAAGAAAGCGAACAAGTAAATTGTGAAGATGCTGCGTGACGCGACGACAAACGATAGTGAACGCAGAAGCTCAGCTTGTACAAACACCATCGTTGACCATTAGGAAGCCACGGAAAGGGAGTCTATCAAATTTTGAGGCCCAGCCTAGGCACCCCAAATAGTTGGATAAAATCTGATACCGTTGTCCAAACGCTTAAGGCGCTAACGAGCATCTACACATATTCAAACTCCGCTACGCTGCCGCGGTGCACCTGTGATCGCAGCTATAGACATCATGATCATTTTCTTTGGTCTCATCAACGTCTGTCCGAATTCTTCCCAAGAGCATACTGTCGGCCAAACACCGATGGCCAAACACCGCCCTACACAGAGGGATCGCTTCACGGTACGGAGCCAGACTGTCTATGCGTGGCGCGCATTTAACCACCACGGCAAAACAGTCAGCGAACAGCCTTTACATAGGGATCTACCGTCACACGTTCTTTCTGAACGACGACAATATCTCACATTCTATCATTTTTATAGATCAGTAATGCTGTAACATGACAACTCACAAGAAGTTGGGGACAAACATTTGGACCCGGTTGGACAGCCTAGGATAAGTAATTATAGGACAGATAGTTCACGGCCGACGGCTGTCGCCATTAAAAGTTGGGTAAGTTGTGACGGAAACTTATCTATCCCGACTGTTCACACAGGTTGGTACATTTGGTTTCCGAGCTCGCAGCAACATCGATGTAGGTTACGAGAACAAAGGGATATAAACGCTGTCGTTGAGGAATCTTGTCAACCTGTACCCTCAACGTATCTGACCCTTCATCCTCACTTGAGCCTCCAAGATTGGTCATCTATTAAGTTTCACCCACGGCACAGATCATTTTCGTACCATGGAGGAAGCGGAGATAATTAGCCATGTGAAGATCATCAGATTAGTGACTGTGAGTCTTCTTCTACCGTGTTCAATGCGTTTCGCAGAGATAATTCATGCCGCCATTGTCAGTGCTTCGATGGTCAGTTGGGCCATGCGAAAAATAATCCAACTATCCTGATTCTTGCCACAGTTGCAGCATCCGCACTCTTTATTTGGGATTACATCCTTACATTCGGAATGGAGGTTGATTTGGTTTGGAAATCAAAGTGGAATCTCATGAAGGGGTTGTATCTATTTCAACGCTACTTGCCGTTTATCGATGCCGTCTGGCTCGTTCTCTATCGTCAGCCTGATGCTTTCGCTATCTTCTTTCCCTGATTGTTTGTTTCTAGGTCAAACGGGGGCGAATTTGACGAGGACTGCATGTCGAAATATATTCTTCGCCAGTGGAGGTTCGTGAAATTAACATTGGCATGAAGCAGGAGAGAATTTACTGTTATGAATCCAGTACCAATGACTCTCGGAATTGCTGCATCTGAGTGTAGGTTTGATTTTCGGTCCATGTTCCGTGTCGTATTTAATCAGTATCCAACAGTGATCCTCACGATAAGGACATGGGCCGTGTGGAATCGGAACAAGCATCTAACCATTATCCTCCCAATCCTCTTCGTCCTTGTTTGGGGTTCATGTTTCGTCTTCCTGGGCAAATTTCTCATATCCTTGAGATGTGAGTATTCATATTCCCATCTGACCCTTACTTGTGGCTAATTTGTTTTACGGGTAGTTATTGATCGGCCCTATCCAGAATTCAAAGGATGTTTCGTGACGCACGCCGCCAAGTTCCTCGAGGCTCAATGGGCTCTACTGGTGATCTGGAACGCTTGTATGTGTAAATACCCCTTCGACTACATCCCTCCGCTGATTGCAAGTTAGTGGTGTTAGTGCTTATGTTGATACCTGGTGTCCGAACGTGTAATTATTCTTGGTTTTAACCGTTGGTTGAGGGAATCTCATACTCTTGATATCAGTCAGATCCGGGGGACACGGTCGTCTATTCAAAACCGTGTATCGCGACGGTAAGGCCCTAGGATCTACTTCACGAGGAAGTCATTAAACTCTGAAGATAGGCCTCATATATTACCTCTATCTCTTCGGTGGGTCTTGTGCCGGGAATGAACAAACTACTCTCAACTAATGCTCGCTATCTAGTCCTCTCACTGACCAACGTTGTTGTTATCACAATATTACCAGTCAGTTGACTTGACCCCTCCTATAATATTTTTCACTTTACTTATGTCGATTTTTCTAGTCTCAGTTCCAAGAGCCCGTGACAGTGTAGGTGGCAACCTCTCTTGTTCAAACACATACTAACGCAAAGTAGGATCGAGCGAGTGATGCATTCGATGCTTACAAGTCGTGTTCTTCTTGATATTCGCGCTCAGGCAGGAAGCGACCCTGATCCCTCCCGTGTACTATCGGAATTAAATTATAATCACTCGAGCCATCATAGTGAGGACTCTCAAGCATAAACTATTTGAAGAACTTTCAATTGTATTATATGGCACTTTTTCGACCTTGTCTAGCACGAGGTGCTCAATAGCTTTTGAAGAACCTGCACCTTCCTATATTGAACGTCGTTCCAGACCGTCTCCAAAAACCGCTGAAAAGGTTAGAAATGGCCACGATAAATTCTGGCAAGCAATCGAATACTGAATCTGAAGCTTTAAGTACAGACGCGCAGGTGGACTTCAATAAGAAATATATTCAACCCATTCGAAACTCCGATACCTTTGAGTCAATTTAAAGCTACAGTGATTGGATTGTCATTGGCATGAATTATTGCAGAATGGTTACCCGCATAGATAGACGCCCAGTTAGCAACTTTTCTTTTTTTTCTGTTGCCTTAGTCCAGCCGCAATGGGTATTGAGGTTCTCGGTTTCAATGCCTCCCGGGATAAATTCTTGATGGGGTCGAAATAGCAATCTTCTTCAACCGCGTAGAAGAAGCTGATTATTTGAAAGTCAACACAAGAATCATCAAGCGTCACTATGATGTCGTCGTCGTTGAGGCGGAGAACCTTGAGACTCCCAAGCTTAGAGACATCTGATGCTCCTCTGAGATTACTGCGATCAATCCTATAAATGCCTCCAACGCGAACGCCATGTGCTTCGCCTGCGCAGGTTCGGAGGGAAATGCTGTCTCCCAAGGAACGTCCAGATATGAAGGCGTAATGACCTTTATCCAGCTTTCACGTTGAACCAGGGACGCTGGATGAACACCACGCTCTGAAACTCCGTCAATACCAAGGATTCAGAAGGAAGAGTGGCTGGCACGTTCACTCGTAATACATGTCGGATTCGACAAGACATAAGAATGACGTCATGAATGAAATAAATTCCTCAAATTTTGTGGGTCAAAGGTTATTAAACATCGTCGAAGCTGACTAGAGATTATCGCCACGTATTTGAGCTGATATCCTACAGATCGGCTTGAGTCAGCCTCATTGATCTCTAGTCAGTTGCGACGATGTTTAATAACCAACTGATACCATTTTTGAGATTTTCCGTCCCAACATTTGGCGTATCCTTTTCGCTATCTGGCGCGACAACATCGAAGGAGATGGGGTTAATCCATTTGAAAATCTTGGCTGGACAGTCCAGAGGCAGAGCCTAAATGCGTGAAATTTTAGAACTTTGGGGTTTGCGAGGGCAAGTAAGTGGAAGTCCTACATACGGTGTTATTTCCGCAAAATCTGGCCACCCTGTCGAACAGTTGCACGAACAACCGATCCAATATCTCACCAGCTTCAGATACGTCCACTGGACAGATGATCCTTTCATCACCATCTTCCAGCGTTCCAAAAGAAGAAAAGAATGGCATCGTTTCGATTTGCCTTATCTGAAAGCCAAGAGATGGAATTGATTATGGCCTCTTTTGTCGCAGCGCTGTGGGGAGATCAGAGCTTGTCGATGATCCAATGTAAGTTCTTCTCGCTTGTTCAGCCATGGGGGTCCGGGACATCTCGAAAGGCTAGATCAGGACCCACAGCAACACAGCCACAGGTTTTAACACCGAGAAGGCCCAAAAGCTGTCTCCCTCTCGCTCTGGATTCAACTCGTAAAAAAACTGTCTGGCATGTATACTCCCCCTCACCGACGTCAGGATAGAAATCACGCTCGTAAGGAAGATACTGAAAATATGCTTGTTTGCTTCACATTCGTCTGAAGGACTGCCGAAACAAAATCTAAAATAAAGAGTTACAATGGTACAAGTTCTAAAATTCAATCCAACACGCCATCATAAAGCCAAGTCGAGCGGGTCAGGTCCTTGAGGCGTCCCAAATATGCGTTCGAACTGCAATCTCCAGCTCTCTACCAGGCGACGGTCAGACATGAATCTGCCGTACCCAAGAGGTTCCACATTCTTCTGCGTCAATACCCCGTTGGTGTCGAACGTTCTCCGCGTCGCGAAGCCATCGTCGCCCACGATCGCCTGCCGCTCGTCGCTCAGCAGGAAGTTCATGAACAACTTCGCGGTCTCCGGGGCGGGGGTGGATGCGAATATCGCGCCGGTTTGGGGCCATGCCATGTAGATGTCCGAGTTGAGCGTGGAGTTGACGCCTTCGGCAAAGGCGGTGGAGGAAGCGAAGGAGAGGGAGTCTGAGCGTGCGAATATGTGGGAAAGGGAGGTGGAGGAGTTGTTCTCCGCGATATAGAGGGAGGGGGTGGCTGTCCCGCGGACCCACATGACCTTTTGGGCGGCGAGCGAGTCGATGAAGGACCAGCCGTATTTTTTGGTGATGAGTGTGAAGAGGTATAGGACGGCGTCGTCGTCGTTTGGGTAAGGAAGGACGATTTTGTTGGTCCATCGCTCGTCGAGATAATCGGTGTAATATTGTGGTAGGTCGGAGATCTGATATACGAGGGGGTTGTATACGGTTGGTCCGAATGTGACTGATGGTTCTTAGCGAGGATGTTGAGGCGAGAATGGAAGAGAGACTTACAGATGTAGTATCCGGCGTACGCACCGTCTTCGTCGACGAATTCGGGATATATGTCATCCCAATTGACAGGTTTGTAGTTCAGAAGCCGGTTTTGTCTCCTCCATCGGGGAAAGTTGTGCAGGCTCTGGATGACAACTACGTCGGCGCCGTCGTCCTTTTTGTCGGAGGTTTGGTATATGCGGTTGATACGGCCATCAAGGTATTTGGAAAGATCGCCTAGGACCTCGACTTTGATTCCTGGAAAACTCGCCTCGAAGGCGGTCGAGACCAAGTCGCCGCTCGTACGCACTATAGATCGATGGCGGTGAGTGAATATCGCTTAGTGTCGTTGGAGGGGGAAATGAGACGTACCATCTCCACCCCATGAGACACGAAGTGTTCTGTTTTCTTTCAAGGCGGATTGATAGATTTCTTGGATGGAGCGAGTTTCGACCGGGGTTGACAGTGTTGGACTCGCCAACACGAATGAGGCGAAGACGAGACCTAACAGGGCGTACATGTTCGACTTCAGACGGATCGACAACGAGCTTGGTTAAAAGACGGAGAGGATGTGGAATTGTTTGGGCGAGGTCCCTAGAAATATCTGAGTCGATAGGGGCACGTGTTGACGAGGACGGTTTGAACTCGGGCAGTGCGGTCTTGGGTCGTGAATCCGAGTAAATAGAAGGGAGAAGAGCAATGAGAAGCGTGATAGGTGGCTGACAATGCAGACCATTTTAAAGACGAGGGCTTCGGAGTTTCAGGAAAATCAACAGCTTTTAGTTAACACAGACAAAACCAAAGGAGGACAGGAAGCATAGTATGCATATACAAGTTTAACAAACTCTCGTACGAGATCGATACAGTCATCGTATCTTGATCGTATCCGAACGGACACGGAGAAAGCAAATTTGGAAATCTAGAGACCAAGGTCAAAAATTATCTGGGAATATTATATCTTGAAAGATGGTGCAAGAGTGGTCGCCAGAGCTACATTAAGTATTCAGGAGGCGCGTTTACATGTTTGGTGATGTTGATGCGCCTCGTGCCCATGAGTTTCTCGATCACGTGTCAGTCGCGTCTCGTTGACCGAAGTTGTTACACGAGGTTGTCACGGCCCTTCTTCTTCCAACCAACCACCTTCTAGCCCGAATTACCGGCAAACTGGCCTATCAAGAATATCATCTATCTCGGAGGATATGTGGTCAAAAATTACCAATGCCCTCAAGCCCCAGCAGCCCAAGGAGGACCCACCGTCCCAAGGGGGTGAAGTCATGAGTAGAGTCTACGAGCAGCACCCGAACATGTCCATGTTCCATGCCAGTGAAACCGGCGTCGTTGAGCAGCCACATCCCAGTCCACCTAGCTCGCCGTCTGTGCATAGCAAGCGGAACATGTTCAAGAGAATGTCCAAAGGTGCCCTGAAGGATGTTCCCGACCTCCCCCGATCATCATCGCCCTTCGGCCTACCAGCGAGTATCTCCAAGAAAGTAAGACATCAAGTTGATCCACAGTTTAACGGTCAGTCGTGTTCGTTTCTTGTTGAAGGATCGTTGAATCTTACGGCGTCTTTGCAGGCTCTCAAGTTTCTCTCCTCAATTCATCAGAAAGCAGTCGATCAAAGGACATGCCGCGGAGGTCATCCTTTGATATGCTCCGACCTACTCCAGATTTACCTCGCCCATCTGTGGACACCACGCGGTCTGTAAAAGAGAAGCTCCGCCGCCCGTCCATCGATATATTGCGCCAAGAGGGTTCGCAACCACCTCAGGCCTCTCCGCCCTTTAAAGATTCTGCCCCAGATGCCGATTTCCTTTCTACCCCAGGGTTTGACAAATTTAATTCCAAGCGTTCCATTCTTCGCGATCCCAACACTCCTGGGACTGGCCAAAACGTCCGATTCTTTGCCCGAGAATCGTACAAAGTCATTACCCCTGATCAGTCTTTAAGCACTGAATTACAGCACAAGCCCCAGCTGCCTTTGCCTCAGCAGGAAACCCCATTCGTCGACCGCCTTGCCCAGGCGAGCCAATCTGCCTCGAGCAGCCCGTCCTCCATCAAGCGATCCCCTCCCTCCAAATCACGACCCTCTGTCGCTGAAATTTTCTCTCTTCCCACCCAGCGACCCTCGCCCCCGGCACCTGCGCCTAGTCCTGACAACTCTAATGTTGACAACTCTAATATGTCGTTGTCATTTCCTAATTATATCGTCCCAGACGACAAGTCGAATCTTTTCGACGTCTCGCAGCAGTTGGACCTTCCATCGTTCCCACCTCCTGGGCTACAGTTCGACGTGAATTCGCCCATATTTGATTCGTCGCCCTTGAACGACTCTGTCAACGACAACAGCCAAATTTTGTCGGAAGAAGGCAGTCTAAACGCCTTTTCCAATAACATGACCTCTACTCCATACCGGCCGAAAGACCTGAAAGGAAAGGGTAAAGAAAAGGCCACAGAAGAAAGCGAGAAGGAAGACCTGCCTCCCGTGGCTGCTCCTGAAGTAATCGACGAGACAATCTTTCATGCGAAAGAAAGGTCGCCCAAATTTGCGCCACCTCTCCATGAGCGCAGCCAATCGTTCAGCTTTGGACAAACGCTCTTTTACTCTATGGCCAATTCTGGCGGTGACGCGTCCAAATCAACAGCTGACCAGTCGGCGGCATATCCTTCGAGCGAGCTCAAGCCCGAAAGCGTTCTTTCCTCTTCCACTGCTTCGTCGCCGCCGTCGACCAAGGGTCATCGCAGCCGAGCCGTGAGCGATACCGTCTTCCAAACCATGCTTCGCTCGACGCCAACGAAACCTGTGGAACCAGAGGCTGACATCAACGATGAATCAAGTTCCGGACTCGTCGTATACTCTGGTGGACCCTCCGAGCCGGACCCGTTCAGCGCCCACGCCAACACCTACTACACACCGCAAACCATGATTCCCACCACGCCGCCCAAGGGAGCCGCGAATCATAACAGGAAGACGTCCAAGGAGGAGAACCTGATCATCTCGCTGCAGACGCAGCTCGCGTTGAGGACGGAGATGTGTGGCCAGTACGAGGCGGATCTGAAGGCGCGCGATGAGCTGGTGGAGATTCTGGGTAAGAAGTTGTCGGATGTGGAGAAGGAGGATGTGAAGCGCAAGGCTTCGTTGAGGTCGTGGAGGAAGAAGGTGCAGGAACTCGAGCGGGCGTGTCGGCAGCTTGAGGAGGCGGTCGAGGAGTCTCGGCAGGAGAGTATGGAGCGGAGCGTTATGGATGAGGCGAGTGGTGAGGCGTTGCGGATGCTGCATCGGCAGATTGCGAGTTTGGAGAGGGAGAAGACAGATTGGTTAAGGAAGGAGCATGCGTTGCAAGAGGAGGTGGAGACTTTGGAGGGGCTGATGAGAGAGAGGAGTGAGGATATTATGAACCTCAAGGAGAGTTTGTGGACTAGGGATGAGAGCGACCGGGAGCTCAAGGAGGGTATCCGGGAGGCGAAGGAGCAGATTGATATGATGGGCAATATCAGCATTGGTGTCTTCGATGAGGAGGAATTGAAGCGGCTGTTGGCGGAGAAGGACCAGAAGAACTCAGAGGAGACGCAGAGGTTCCGAAATGTCGAATTGGAGTTGCGTCAGGAACTCGAGGAGGTGAAGACCAAGCATGAAGGGCTTGAGGTGCAGAAGGCTCGTCTGGAAGAACAACTTCAGGAGGTTAACCAGCAACTTTCGACGCGGAGTGATGAATACGCGACCCTCAAGACCGAGTTGGAAGCTCAATGGGGCCATACTGAAAACGCTGGCAATAAAGTTCAGACCCTGGAGAATGGATTAGTCGAGCTGGCACAAGAGAGAGATGGTCTCAGGCTCGAACTCGATGAGTTGGAGGCAAGAACCGCGAATATGGAGGTGGATTGGAACGAAAGCGAGAACAAGCGCAACGAGCTTGAGGCGGAGCTGCAGGAGGTGTGGAATCTTAAAGATTCTCTTGAGAAGGATCGTGGTGAAGTAAGTTTTTTTTTGTCATCGTCGTTTCCCGCTTGTCTGACCTGGCATAACTAGCTCGAGGATGCTTTGCATCAAGAACGAGAACACGCAGACCAGCTGGCTCATGAAGTTCAAGAGCGCGACAGTCGAATCTCCGAACTCGAGCAAGAGCAACAATTTGCAAACGACAATATCACTCGTCTCGAGCAGAACCTACAGCAACGGGACGAAGAGATCGCCCAATATACCCGCCGCGTCGTCGAACGAGAATCCGAGGTCGAGCAGCTCCGCGAAGAAATGAGCAA